>P_1C_Sed_1_UnCtyDRAFT_1000048_pt1 | contig 18135 bp, 16 predicted proteins | sample Pon1CUnioCityCA_6_FD_11282 | JGI IMG/M metagenome (IMG submission 11282) | reverse complement strand
AAGCCGGTGAGCGGCTTGCGCATCCGATTGCGGAGTATGTGTATCACGTCCATAGCCGAGCATCCAGCCACACCCAGCAACAGGAGACGCATGGGAGGCATGCCAGTGTCGCCGCCAAAACCCGGGGCGCCATCTATAACGATGCTATGACCGGCCGATTCGGCTACGAACTGCAGCCCATCCACCCAGGTGACCTGTGTGTCACTCATTGGCAGTACCTAGTGATGGTGGTCATGATCGTGATGGTCATGATCGTGATGGTCATGATCGTGCACAGGCGCCTGGCCAGTCGCCTCCAAAAGTTTGGCCAGCATCATGGGCTCGGGCACAGCCCCTTCCTGGTGAAAGTCGTCGTTAATCACCGTGCGGGGTACCCCATGAACGGCATACTTGTTGGACAGGTGCGGAAACTCGATTGCCTCTACCATGTCCGCGGTGATGAGCTCGCTCTCGATCGCGAACTTGTGGGCCAACCTCACTGCCTGGGGGCAGTAGGGGCACGTCGGCGTAACAAAGACCTGGAAATGCACTGGCTCGGTGATTGCAGCTACGGCCTCCTTGCTCTTGGACTGCAGGCCCGAGTCACCCTTGGACACGTCGACAATGTCCTCAATGACGCTGGTAAACTCGTAGCCCGAGGGAATCCCATAAAAGCGGACCCCATAGTCCTTCTCCCCGCCTTCTCCGGCTTGCACGACGGCAATAGCGGGAATCTTGTCGATCTGGTAAAGCTCTGCTACTTCCTTGTCAGCGACAAAGTCATAAATCTCAGCCTCAACCTTGTCGGACAGGGCAGCAACCTCCTCAACGATCTGGCGGGTCTCGGCGCAGAACTGGCACTCGAATTCTTGGGTAAACATGACCAGCTTGACTGGCTCGACCAGATTGGTCTCGAACTCTTTGCGCAGAAACTCGGCGTCCTTCTCAGAAATCAACGGCATCTCACTCCTCCACTTTTCTCATTTGCGGGGGCACCTACTGCCCGCTATCAACCATTTAGATGCAAGAAAGCACAAAAGGTTTCACACAGGACTTTCGCACATCACCTTACACCGAGCGATTGCTCGTGTGGGCTTGATCTCAGCTCTGGGCACTGCTGAATTACTGGGCTGCCAGGAGGCTAGAATCGCGCAATGCTTGCCTATCGCACGGGCGATCTACCTGTCAATCTTCAGGACCCTGTAGAGGCGCTCCTCCACGCCAGAGGGCAGCTCGGACGGGGCCTGTAAATGATAGAGGGTGATCGTCTTGCGCACTGTGTCGACCAATACGCGGCAGTTACGACAGCCAGCCAGATGGGCCTCGATTTCCGCGCACAGGGCAACCTCAAGCTCGCCATCTACGTAATCAGATATGTGTTCCAGGATCTCCTGGCACATGCCGTGATCGTGCTCCATCGTCATTCTTCCTATTGCTCTCTATGCCGCCACCCGCTCGACAAAATAGCCCGACAACCTATCGCGAAGCCTGAGCCGAGCCCGGTGAAGCCGATTCTTGACCGCCTGCACCGTGATGTCCAGTACCTCAGCTGTCTCTGCACCTGATAGCCCCTGAATATCGCGCATGACAAAGGTGGAGCGCAGGGACTCGGGTAGCTGGGCAATTGCTCGATCCATCTCCTGCCGTGCCTCGGCGGTCAGCAGCTGGTCATCCGGTATGGTTGACCAGTCCACGAGATGCCTGTCAGACACTGTGCTCTCCTGCTCGTCGTCACCATACGGTCGATCCAGAGAAAACGTCGTCATCCGATCTCGCTTCCGGATATGCATCAGACTGGCGTTATAGGCAATACGGTACAACCAGGTAGAGAGCCTTGAGCGACCCTCGAAGCGATCGATGGCGCGAAATGCGCTCAAAAAGGTCTCTTGCAGCACGTCCTCGGCTTCTTGCTCATCGCCCAGCAACTTGAGGGCGAGATTGTAGATGTTGGCCGAGTTCGAGTCCACGAACCTGCGATAGGCCGCAGCGTCCCCCGCACGCAGGCCCTCTACCAGTTCTGCTTCGTCCGCAAAAGCTGCCTCATCCAACGATCTACTCCTTTAGATGCAAAAAACGCGAAAAGGTTGCCTCGAACAGCTCAAATCGTGCTCATTAGGAGGAGTGTAACAAAAAGGGAGAGACTTGTCAATCTCTCCCTGGAAATCACGGCCTGTTGGGCTCAGCAGGCTCCGTCTATGCCTCCTGTTCCACGCTCTCGGGCTCGAACGCTTCTTCCACAAAGGGCAGTATATGGTAATAGTGGGCCGAGCCTGCCGCCCTCAGGCGTCCATTTATTGCCACAAGAGGATAGGACAGGTCGCGGTCCTCTACTACAGAAGTCAGCTCGGCGTACTCGGCCTGGTTTCCCGGCTCAGACATGTCAAAGTACTCGACCTGGACCGCATCGCCGTAGCGCATCTTCAGATAGTACTCGGTAACTCGCGTGGTCTCCGCCGAAGACCTGGGCGGGCCTCAGCCACCCGGCGCGCAGCTCTCGCGCAGAGGATTACCAAACACAGTAACATGGACCTGAACTCCTTCAAGAACGTCCATTGATCACTCCCTCCAAGAATGTATGATTACCAGCTACGTTTCCACACCATCGCACAGGCTCGCTGAATCACCTGCATACCATGCTCCTGACAGTAACGCAGGCTCGCCTCCGACTCAGCGCCAGGCTGCATCCAAACGCGGATCAAGCCCAGAGAATGCGCTTCCTGTACTACCCGTTCAGTGACATCCGGGGGCACAACGACATTAACCACCTCTGGCTGCTCTGGTAGGTCTGACAAGGTAGGATAGACCTGCATTCCATCCAACTCCCCCCCTTTGGGGTTCACAGGGTACACAGTATACCTCGCATCGCGTAGGCTGCGAAAGACTTGATAGCCAAATTTCCGTGGATCCCGGCTTGCGCCCACCACAGCCCACACCCGACGGTTGACAAAGTCGGATATCAGTTGATGCTGTTCGCTCATCCTACAGCCGCCTTTCCAGAAAACTGGTGCAACAAACATACCCCCAGGGGGTACTAAGCCAATTATAGCATAGGGATGGGCCTGTGTCAAGTCGATCATTTCATGTGAGTACTGTCGATGGGCAGAATGCTGCCCGCCTGCCAAGGTCTTCTCAAACCCTGCCGCCGCAACCCGTAAGAGGAATGAACTCCCGCAACTCCGAGAACTGCCTCCCCTCAAGATCGGCATGGGCCGACCGGAGCCAGACTTTGACGGTACCCTGGCCCGTCTGTCAGGGCAAACGCATCTAGATTCGGATGGCGAGCGGAGGCATCCTGAGCGTTCGACTGAGCTCACGCCGAAGGCCCGTCGAAGGAGCCTCCGCGAGTGCCCTTCGACATGCCCCTCGGCAGGCTCGGGGTGCGCCTCTGGGTGCTCGCTCTGGCGGGAAAGTCGGCGTAGGTCGTCTCGTGAGGCCAAATGCGTTCACTCTAGCCCGTCTGCGGGCAGCACTTGACAAAAGCCTCTGGTTGGGCGTATACTGCAACTACAGCGTAGCCGCACACCGGCACTGTTGCCGNGCACAGACTCTATTGGGGCAGGGCCCCGAGGATAGTCATTGGCCGGTGACTCGCGCACCGGCCGTTGTCGTCTACTACGGCAGCGACGGCAGGTGCCAGAGGAGAAAGGGACTATGACCGCATTGATTGGCGTCCGTCGCGAGGACAAGAGCGAATGGGAACGGCGAGTGCCAGTGACCCCTGGAGATGCTGCCGAATTGCAGCGCGAGCATGGTATCAAGGTGATCGTTCAGCGATCGCCCACCCGCGCCTTCACTGACCAAGAGTTCGCAGAAGCTGGTTTGATCGTCGAGGACTATCTGACTTCCTGTCCCGTGATCTTTGGCATCAAGGAAATACCCAAAGACCAGCTAGAGCCGGGCAAGGCCTACGTGTTCTTCGCCCATGTTATCAAGGGCCAGCCGTACAACATGCCCATGCTGCGACGATTACTGGAGCAGGGCTGCACATTGATTGACTATGAGCGGGTGGTGGACGAAGAGAACCGCCGGCTCATTTTCTTTGGCTGGCACGCTGGTGTAGCAGGCATGATCGACACACTGTGGGCGCTGGGCCGGCGGCTCTCCTGGGAAGGCGCGGCCAACCCCTTTGCCAGCCTGCGCCAGACCCTCAAGTACCATGACTTGGAGGAGGCCAAGGCGGCGTTAGCCCTGGTCAGAGAACGGATCGAGACAGAGGGCTTGCCAGAAGCATTGACTCCGCTCACGGTGGGAATCGCGGGCTATGGGAATGTATCGCGGGGCGCGCAGGAGATCCTGGATCTTCTGCCTGTCATCGAGATCGAGCCGGAGGAGTTGGGCACGCTGGCAAAACGCAGCGATCTCTCAAGGCATCACATCTATAAGACAGTATTCAAAGAGTGGCACATGGTGGAGCCACTATCGGCGGGAGACGCATTCGAGCTGCAGGACTACTATGACCATCCAGAGAAGTACCAGGGCGCTTTTGAACAGTACTTGCCCCACTTGAACGTCTTGGTCAACGCCATCTTCTGGACCGAGCGCTATCCGCGGCTGGCGACCAAGACGTACCTGAAAGAGCTTTTCTCGGGACCGGAGGCGCCTCACTTACAAGTCATCGGCGATATCAGTTGCGACGTGGAGGGTGCCATCGAATGTACGGTCAAGTGCACAGAACCGGGCGATCCCATCTATGTCTACAACCCGCTTACTGGACAGGTGACGAGCGGCTATGAGGGAGACGGCATCGTGATCATGGCTGTGGACATCCTGCCAGCCGAACTCCCCCGGGAAGCATCTGTCTATTTTAGCGGTGTATTGAAGCCGTTTATTCCCGCCATTGCCAATTGTGACTTCTCCGTGCCCTTTGACGAGAGCGAACTGCCACCCGAGATCAAGCGTGCCGTAGTAGTTTACGGTGGCAAGTTGACGCCTGACTACCGCTATATCCAGGACTATCTGGACTAGGCAGGTGCAGGTGTTTAGTTGAGGTGATCGGCTGCTTTGTCAGCATGGTCCGCGACGGATGCCACGCTGGTCATAGCAATCCAACCCAATAGAACGGTAATGAGAGGAGGCTCTTTCCCATGAGACAGGTACTAGTACTCGGTGCAGGTTTGGTAACCCGACCGCACGTTCGCTATCTGCTTGACGTTCCCGACTTTGAGGTGACTGTTGCCAGCCGAACGGTCAGCAAGGCAGAGAGCCTGATCGACGGACACCCACGGGGTCGTGCCATGGCCCTGAATGTGACTGACGAAGCAGAACTGGAGGACCTGATCCGCCAGGCGGACCTTGCAGTCAGCATGCTGCCGTATGTCTATCACCCCACAGTAGCCAAGCTGTGTGTGAAACATGGCAAGCAGATGGTGACCACCTCCTATGTCAAAGATGAGATGCGCGCGCTGGACAAACCCGCCAAAAATGCCGGCGTCATCCTGATGAACGAGATCGGCGTGGATCCCGGCATCGATCATATGTCAGCCATAAAGGTCATCCACCAGGTAGAGGAGGGCGGGGGCAGGATTGCCAGCTTTATGTCCTGGACGGGCGGCCTGCCGGCTCCCGACGCCAACGACAATCCTCTTGGCTACAAGTTCTCCTGGAGCCCCAAGGGCGTCCTGCTGGCAGGCAGAAATCCGGCGCGCTTTCAGCGACATGGAGAGATCGTGGAGATCCCGGGCGTTGAGCTGTTCGACAACTACTGGCCGGTAACCGTCAACGGACTGGGTGAGCTGGAAGGGTATCCCAATCGCGACAGCATGCCCTACGCCGAAACCTACAACATCCACCCCACCGACTGGATGTTCCGTGGCACACTGCGCTACCCGGGCTGGTGCGCGACGCTGAAAAAGCTAGCCGACATGGGCTGTTTTGAAGAAGTCCCTTTGGCCAGCCCCGAGCAGCAGGCGCCCCGCACCTGCCGCGAATTTACCGCCGGTTTGCTGGACGTCCACCCCGGCACCGATCTGCCGCAATTCCTTGCCGAGCGATGGGGGATGTGCCACGATTCCAAGCCTATCACCGACATGGCCTGGCTGGGCCTATTCTCCGATGAGCCCCTGCCTGCTGGCAAGGAGACCCCCATCGACGTGATGACCGAGTTGATGCTATCCAAGATGGTCTACCAGCCCGGCGAGCGGGACATGATCGTGATGCAGCACGAGTTCGTGGCCGAGTATCCCGATCGCAAGGAGGCCATTACCGCCACCATGATCGACTATGGTATCCCCCACGGCGATACCTCTATGGCGCGCACGGTGGGACTTCCGGCAGCGATCGCGGCCCGCATGATCCTGCACGGCGAGTTTGGGGACCTCACTGGCGTACACGTGCCGGTCATCCCCGAGATCTATGAGCCGGTGCTGGCCGAGTTGGCTGAGCTGGGCATCAGCCTAACCGAGAAGATCAAAGTACTTGACAGCTAGAACTCCTGGGCACCGCCTTTGCAGTGTCTAGTGGCGGCTGACAACGTGCAGGCTCGCCCACGAACTTGGAGCAAGCGGAGGTTGAACATGAATACAGCAGACTATATCGCCCTTGAAAATCAGTACAGCGCGCACATCTACAAGCCACTGAACGTCGTGCTAACACGTGGGTCTGGAGTCTGGGTTGATGATGTGGAAGGCAGGAGATACCTGGATTGCCTGGCTGCCTACTCGGCGGTGAATCAGGGTCACTGCCACCCGCGGCTGGTCAAGGTCATGGTCGAACAGGCCGCCAAGCTGGCCCTCACCAGCCGTGCCTTTCGCAACCTACAGCTTCCGCTGCTCGCCAAGGAGCTCTGCGAACTCCTCGGCTACGACATGATGCTCCCCATGAACTCGGGGGCCGAAGCGGTGGAGACTGCGATCAAAGCCGCGCGCAAGTGGGGCTACGAAGTAAAGGGTGTTCCGGAGGACCACGCCCACATCCTCACCTGTCACGGCAACTTTCACGGGCGCACGATCACGGTGATCAGCTTCTCGCCCCAGGAGAGCTACCGTGATGGCTTTGGCCCCTTCACACCGGGCTTTGAGCTGATCCCCTTTGGCGACGCGAGTGCCCTCGAGGCCGCTATCACGCCGCACACCGTCGCCTTCATGGTCGAGCCGATCCAGGGTGAGGGAGGGGTCATCGTCCCTGGGGAGGATTACCTGCGGCAGGCGCGCGCGATCTGCGACCGGCACAACGTGTTGCTCATCACCGACGAGATACAGAGCGGCTTGGGCCGCACCGGCAAGCTGCTGGCAGCGGAACACTGGGGAGTCCGCGCCGACGTGGTGACCATTGGCAAGGCGCTATCAGGGGGCATGTACCCGGTGTCAGCAGTGCTGGCGGACCGCGAGATCCTGGGTCTGTTCAAACCCGGCGACCACGGCTCGACGTACGGGGGCAACCCCCTGGCTTGTGCAGTGGCCCGCGAGGCACTCCGCGTACTCGTCGACGAGGACCTGATCGAGCGCTCCGCTCAACTGGGTGATTACCTGATGTCGCGCCTGCGCGAGATCGAGAGCCCGCACATCAAAGAGATCCGGGGTAAAGGCCTGTGGGCTGGCATCGTGCTCAGACCGGAGGCCGGGGGAGCGCGGCGATTCTGCGAAGCACTGATGGAACGGGGTATGTTGTGCAAGGAGACACACTGGAACGTCATCCGGCTGGCCCCGCCGTTGGTGATCACCCGGGAGGAGCTTGACTGGGCCCTGGAGCGCCTGGTCGAGGTGCTGCAGATGCCCTGAGGGAACCTTTGGGGCCGTTGAGACGTCTATGAAGCAGCACCACCTAGCGAAGGTGCTTTCTCCTTTCTCCCTGGGCCGGAGAGGGCTTTTGCCTTTCTCCGGCCCGACTGGTATAGCTCGATCTGGGACCGCGAAGCAATAGTCCCCTGGAGGCTGTGACTCAAAGCCGTAAGGATGAAAGCGCCGCCAGGATTTGGTCAGTCAGCGGCGGATACTGGATCCACCACTCTGCCCAGAAACAGAATGCCGCCGGTGGAATTCTCGCGGATCAGGAACAGAAAGGGATGGTCGGCACGAAAGGTGGGCACGGGAGGTGGCGCTCCCCTAGCCATGATCACCGCCGTCGCTGCAGCAGCCTCTGTGCCCTCTTCGTTGACCTTGACGAATGCTTTGTGCACGACCTTAGATATGAAAATCTGCCCTTTGGCCATGCCTGAGAAATCGGCTGTGCTAGAAAACGCATCCGGCATACCCATCGACTCAAGGGTTTCGCCCAGCTGGATGGGCAGGGTCACCTCGAATCTGGGCAGGAACACCTTTACTTCGGTTTCCCAGAGATACTTGGTCCATCTCTCCAGAGTCTCTACGGTCAAACGATCCTCGAGGTCTGCAAGGCCACCAACCTCTGCAGGCAGGAGCACAATCATGGAGAGGTCCTCCCCAGCATAGGGCAGCTCCAGCACCTGAAGGTCACCGGTTTCCGCATATCTGAACTCGTGCTTCTGAGTCATCATCATGACCTGGACTTGTTCCTCTGGCGTGATGGAGAAGGGCGATTCGCGGGTGAGTTGCTCATCGAACTGTCTTGCCCAGTCTCCCTTGAAGTAGATGGCGTTGACCAGTACCATGACCGTCAAGGGACCGAGCATCTCAGGCTTTAGCAACTCCTCGATCTTGTTCTCTGTCTTTTCTGCGACCCAGGCGTTGATCATACGGCGTGCTTCTTTCGCCCTGCCATAGTCAACTGCCGTGATCTGAACCCCATAGTAGCGCTTTGTCAGGGCAAGGAACTGGTCCAACAAAGCGAGCCGCTGGTGGGGCCAAAGGGAGTTGGCGACACTGATCTGAACGCGCCCCTTCTTCCCCACATCCCTCAGGCTTGCCTCCAGCCAGGCAAAGGCCGGGTGAAGCTGCTCCTGATCCAGCAGGAAGTGAAGGACCTGCGCCATCTGGCTTTCTGTGCTTCCTCGTGCTCCAGCATAGGTCATAGCCAGTGCCGTGGAGATGCTGTGCGGGGAGAAAAAGAGATTTCCTTCCCTCGACCGTAACCTCTGATATAGATCGAGGGCGAATTCGGTGTTTCCCTCGACTACCGCATCAACGCTGGCGCGGAGACTCCCTTGTAGAGCCTGCTCGATGTCCTTCATATCTGCCTCCCATAGGCTGGCTACAGATCAGCCAGGACCATAAACTCCCCCTATAGCGCTTGAATTTCCAAGACCCTGATGCGGGATTCAGTCGCAGAGTCGAGTAAAGCCAACGCTCCTGCGCCGTGATCTACCCCCGGCGCAGCGATACCAGGGCAGGGACCTTGTCGAACATCCAGAAGCCGAGGGGCAAGCCGATAATGGTGACGCAGATGAGATAGGCAAGTTCCATCCAGATTGCACTCAGCCACCATCCCACCAGCAGAAAGTAGACGGCTCTCAAAAGGATATTGTGCTGTGGAATTGTCGTCACCGTAGTGACATCGCCCACGCTAGTGATTGTGACGCCGGCAGGCTGGCCCCGAAGGGCAATCACGCGCGGCACCTGGTTCATCATCACCACGCCGAGGGGAATACCCAGGATCGTCAACATGAGCAACCATGCCAGGGCAATCCAGATCTGACCCGCCCACCAACCGATCAAAGCAAACCATAGAAGCTGGACCAGACACCCGGGGTTCCCCCGGGAGCCATCGACAACCACAGTACTCATGCTTTCTCTCCTCTACAAGAGCGCTTCCGCCGTCCGCTGAACGGCAAACCTTGTCGGCAGAAAGATATCTACTCCCAATTCCGGCCTGTCTGCCCAGTTAGCAGGAGCTAGCAAGGCCAGTGACAGCCCCAGTATGCAACACGAACTCCTATCTGTCAAATGCAGATGGGAAATGTCATTCCAGTCAGTGCGGTGTGTTATGGCCAACAGTTCCTGCTCGGCGTGGGCCACGGCCCGGCGGGAGCTGGGGAGAGAGGGCTGAGTCGCTGCACGACGCTACATCCCGTACAACTTGAGCAAATCGCACGAGCGTGGTATGATTGCGACTAGCGCCCGGCGGCCGGCTGCTTGGCCGCCGGAGAGACTGACGACGAGGGTGAATCGCAGCCATGTACCTACCAGGCCAGCGCATCACGATCCGCACCATGCGACAGGAAGACCTGGACGAAATGATGCAATGGCGGCCTTTTGCCGACCCCCTATACCGCCCCTTTGACTTTCCGCGCCAAAGCAAAGCGGACCATATCCGCTGGTTTGAGTGGCGGAGGCGCGATCCGAGCCGGCGCCTCTACACCATTCTGGACGAGGAGCTCAAGGTCATCGGCAGCTTGACCCTGCGCGACATAGAGGGCAGGCGATCAGCCAGGCTGGGGATCACCATCGGCTCTGATTATGTCAGCCAGGGGTACGGAACCGAGGCGATGCGCCTGTTTCTGGATGCCTATTTTGGGGGGATGGGCTTTGCGGTGATGGTGCTCGACGTGGCGGCTACCAACCTGCGGGCCCTGCGCTGCTACCGGGCTCTTGGCTTTGTGCAAACTGGCAGCCATTACCGCCTGGCGAATCACCCCAGCTTTCGGATCCTCCAAAAGGAGCCGCGCTACCGCCATCTGCGCCCCTACTTCCAGCACACGGCGGCCGTCTCCAAGGTACTCTTTTATGACATGCGCATGACCCGGAAAGAGTGGCAAGCCATCTCACAGAACGGAGACGGACCGTAGACGGAGGGACACCGGTTGCAGGACCGGCGATGAGATTCAATCCCTCATACTCAGGCCAATGCGCCCTCGCTCCAAGTCGAGACTGATTACAGTTACATCGACGACGTCACCCACAGACACCACGTCGAAGGGGTTGCGCACGTAGCGATCAGCCATCTTGGAGACGTGGACCAGCCCATCCTGCTTAACACCAATATCAACAAAGGCCCCAAAGTCGACCACGTTGCGCACTGTGCCCCGCATTTTCATGCCGACGGTCAGATCCTCCATCTTGAGCACATCCTGGCGCAAGATTGGCGCTGGAAGCCCATCCCGCGGGTCTAGCCCTGGACGCGCCAGCCCATCCAGGATATCCGCCAGGGTAGGCTCGCCAACTTCTAGCAACTCGGCCAGTCCGGACAGCCCAAGCTCATCCCGCAAGGCCCGAACTCGGCCCACCATATCCCGTGCCTTGAGTCGCGTGTCTGCCAGCTCCATCAGCCGCCGTACCATGGGATATGCCTCGGGATGGATCGGGGTGTTGTCCAGCGGGTTAGCTGATTCGGGCACACGTAGGAAACCGGCAGCTTGCTGGTAGGCCTTCGGTCCCAATCCCTTCACATTCTTGAGATCAGAGCGCCGGGCAAAAGGGCCGTGCTCGTTCCGATGGACGACGACGTTGGCTGCAACTGCCCTCCCGAGTCCGGAAACATAGCGCAGCAAAGCCGGAGAAGCCGTGTTCGCATCCACGCCGACGTGATTCACCACCGACTCGACCACGGCATCGAGTGCCTCTGATAGCGCCTTCTGATCTACGTCGTGTTGGTACAGACCGATCCCAATCGAGCGCGGATCGATCTTGACCAACTCTGCCAGGGGATCCTGTAGGCGCCGGGCAATGCTCACCGCTCCTCGCATGGAGACATCCATGCCCGGCAGCTCCTGCCTCGCCAGTTCAGAGGCCGAGTAGACAGATGCGCCCGCCTCGCTGACGATAGCGTACTGCATGTCCTTTCGCTCCGAGATCAGCTCTGCTACCAACTGCTCTGTCTCGCGGCTGGCCGTGCCGTTGCCGATGGCGATGACATCCACGCCCTGGGTCCCGATCGCCGCAGAAAGCAGCTTCTTCGCCTCATCCCACCGCTTCTGAGGAGCATGAGGGTATATCGTCTCCGTGCCCAGCACCCTGCCGGTCGGCTCCACAACCACTACCTTGCAGCCGGTGCGGTAGCCGGGATCTATGCCCATGACTACGCGACCGCGCAGGGGCGGTTGAAGCAATAGCTTGCGTAGATTCGCCGAGAATACCTCAATGGCATGCTCGTCGGCTGCCTCGCTGCTGGCGGCTCGGAGGTCGCGCTCCAGGCTGGGAGCCAACAGCCGCTTGTATCCGTCAGCGATGGCCTCTTCCACCTGATCGCGAATAGGCCGACGCGGCCCGCGCAAGAACGAGATCTCCATAATGTCCACGATGTCCACGCCGGGCAGGTCAATGTGCACTCTGATAGCACCCTCTGCCTCGCCCCGCTGTATCGCCAGCCATTGGTGCGGCTGAAGCTCTTGCAGCGAAAGGGTCGCATCGTAGTAGAGACGATACTTGCCGCCAGGATCGACCTCATCTGCTTCCCCGGCAATCTGGCAGGCCACCGCTGCCCTTTCCAAAGCCTGGCGACGTGCCTCACCACGGACGATCGGATCTTCCGCCACACGCTCGGCAATGATATCGCGGGCTCCCGCCAGGGCAGAGTCGGTATCAGAGACTCCATCGCAGAGATACGCCACAGCCAGCTCATCCAGGGGCCGAGCATCTTTCTGCTCGAAGAGCAGGTCAGCAAGCGGCTCCAACCCACGCTCCCTTGCAATGGTTGCTCGGGTGCGGCGCTTGGGCTTGTAGGGCAGATAGAGATCCTCTACTGCCTGCAGTGTCTCCGCCGCTGCGATGGCAGCAGCCAGCTCGGGCGTCAGTTTGCCCTGCTCCTCCACACTCTTGAGCACGGCCTCCTTGCGCTCGGCAAGCCGCCGCAGATATCCCAGCCTGGACTCGATCTGGCGCAGTTGCTCTTCGTCCAACCCGCCAGTTGCCTCCTTGCGGTAACGAGCTACAAAGGGAATGGTGTTGCCATCGTCGAACAGAGACACCGCTGAAGCGACCTGTCCCCGTGCCAGGCCCAGCTCCCTGCCAATTGTGATGATTATATCACCTGTCGTCATGTGCACCTCATAACTCGGTGGTTCTGAATAGAGATACGGCTCCCCTCAGCTGCCATCGGACAGCCGCACCGTGTCTCGGGTAGGGACTGCCTCCCCCTCAACATGGTGGAGTATACCTCAGAATCGCCGCCCCGCCCAACTTGTGGATGGACATTCGTTGTCCAAAGCCCCCAGGCATGGTACAATGAACTGGAACCGCGTACAATGAATGGCCAGTCCGATGAATACTAGAAAGAGATCAGAATCAGATCGCCAGCGTTGGAACCGCAAGTACGCCGACCGGGAAGGTCCCGCTCATTTCCGTCCGAGTAACCTCCTTGTCGAGCATCGCCACCTGCTTGTAGAGATGGCGCGAGACGCCAGCCTGCCAGATGGTGCCCCCACGTCCGTTCCAAGAGCGCTTGATGTCGCCTGTGGTTTCGGAGGAAACTCCCTCTATCTAGCCTCCATAGGATTTCAGGTCGATGCCGTAGACATCAGCGGCGTGGCGCTGGCCCGACTCCAGGCCGAGGCGGCAAGGCGCAGCCTACGGCTACGGCTGGTCCAGGCAGATCTGACTCGCTGGTGGGTGCCGCCATCGCACTATGACCTGATCATCGTCACCTATTACCTGAACCGGGACCTCATGCCTCTCCTGTCTAGGGGCCTCAGCCCTGGTGGTCTGCTTTTCATGGAGACCCGCAATACGGGCTTTCTTTCGCAGCGGCCCGATTTCGACCCTGCCTTCCTGCTACACCCCGGCGAGCTACGCCAATTCGCCCGAAACGCAGAGATGGAGGTGATCGAGGTAGCCGACGATGGCTTCAAAGCCCACACCTCGCAACTCGTTGCCCGCCGCCCTGCATAGAGACCCTTGTCCGGGTGCACATCTGCCCGATCTCCCGCTCAGACCAGCCTATCGTCAGGATCAGCAACTGTCCAGCTAGTCCAGATCCGCTCCCGTACTGTGCTTTCCCCTGTCCTGCGACTGGGCGACCCCTGTGGATCGCATGCGATCCCAGCAATCGCGGATCCGCTGCAGTTCATCCTGCGAGTCAGGGACCTTCCCGTAGTGAGCATTCACGTATGCCTCGGTGATGATTCCAGCCTCAGCCTCGCTGGAGGGAAAGGCCTGGCGAAGAGTCGCCAGATACTCGTACGGGGTCTGGGCCGTGCTCCTTGGNTAGCCGGCATCTGNGGCCATGCGCACCATGTTGCGGTAGATGCGCCGGATGGAGACGGCGGCAAAGAACCGGGCGCCAGGGCCAAATTGCCTCGCCAGGCCCACCAGCTCTCCCAATCGCTGCAGCCCATCCTTGAGCATACCCTGCAGGCCGTCCACCACCGCCCCACGCGACAGCAGCGACTCGCGTGATTCCTGACTGAGCTCTCCAGTGCGCCGTTGCTTCACCCGGCGCCAGGAGAGAAGGAGGATAGACAGGACGATGAGCACCGGAAGCACAACCGTGAACAGGATCTGCAGGACCCTGGTAAGGATCAACCAAGCCTGAGGCTCCCCCTCTGGAGGCGGAACTACTGGAGGCTCGAGCAGAAGGTCGAGTTGGGCGAGCGCATCACGCAGTTGCCCGCCGAGCCCAGTCAGGTCCAGCGAGAAAAGGCCAAATAGCCATTCGAGAGCCATGACCAACAACGTGCCTATGAGAAGCACGACGGCTTGCACCACACGCAGTACCGGCGTCAGCCATCGAAGGATATGTTGTAACCCGCCGCCAGTCAGGAACAGAGCAAGCACAGCACCCAATGCAATTAGCAGGGCTACGGCGCCCACAGTCGTGCCCATCCAGAAACCGCTGAAAGGAACGGGAGTACTGTTGGGCGCTCGACTGATCTCCTCGACACGGGCCAAGGCGACTGCTACCAGCGAAAAGAAAAAGTATCCCAGGACAAAGCCCGAGACGTCGAGAGAAGTGAAAACATCGACCAAGACAGTGACGACGATCAGGACCAGGACGCCGGAGCGGAAGCTAAAGCCCACTGGCTCGGTCGACAGGCTGCGGTTTGCCAGGTGAATGGCCCGCGCCCACAGGTAGATTACGAGCATGACAGTGACCCAACCGAGCGGAACCCGCCTGGACACGTCGGTGATATCGCGAAACGGAATCATTAGCCACTCCACAGCCCGGAGATCAGAGCCTGCCAGGACGTGAAATCGCAGAACAAAGATGATGCAGAGGACGAGGCCCACCGCGAGCAGACCCTGCTGCAGGCGCAGCACGAGATCAGCCGACACCAGAGCCCTGTAGAAGAAAAAGAATCCCACCATGAGGACTAGCATCCCGAACCAGAGCAGGAATGGCGGGTGAGGGACAAAGGCCCACGTCAGAGCCCAGAAGATAGGCACAGTCCAGCATAGCTCCGCTGCTGCAAGCGAGAGCCAGATCGCCTCACGACGGATGTTGATTGCATCCAGCCCGGCCTGCCAACCGGCCGCGGGAGCAGAGGACAAGGTACGGGACTCAACAGGTGCAGATGGGGATGGCCGTCTATCGCTCACTCGTCACCTCGAGTGAAATGCAATGGCGGAGCGAGGTCAGGTTCCCACTCGCCGGACTCACCCAGCAGACTCTCGTCGAAGGGAAGCCGGCTGGCAGGCAAATGGCGCACCGTGATACCTGGTGGCAGGTTGGCGGAGTCAGGTGGCTCCTCCTCCAGCGAAACCAGCACCAAGCGACGGCCCACATCGTGCAGGCGCACCAGCGCAGAGAGCAGGTCCTCAGTCACAACAGCGGTGACAACGACCAGGGTTGCACCCCAGGGCAGCCGTGGGCTCTCGGCCAAGAGTAGCGACTCCAGGGTAGAGGTGGTGAAACTGGTAGCAGCCGCCAGCGCCTCCAAGACCCGACCCAGCTGATCAGGCCGACGGCTGGGGAGCACTTTGATGGGCTGGTCCGAGTGGGGAATGGAACCATTCGCCAGCAGCCCAACCAGGTAGCGTTCCTCGTAGCTGTGGCTGGCAACAGAGGCCGCTACGGCAATGACCTTCTCGAGCAGCAGCGGATTGGTGCCCTCCCAGTGTCTGGCAAAGGTAGCTACGTTCAGAAACACGACCAGATTCCGGCTGGTCGTAGGTTCAAAGACCTTGACCTGGAGTGCCTGCCGCCTTGCCGAGGCTTTCCAGTGAATGCGGCGAAAATCATCTTCGGGGCGGAGGTCGCGGATGCCCACGGCGCGGCTGGGATCTTCAAAGATCCTCCACTCAGCCTTGGCTTCACCGAGTGGCTCCTTGGGCGGGAATCCCAAGGCTTCCAGCGACAGCACTTGGGGAAAGACAATCAGCCAGTCCAGATGCCCAAGTACCGATTCGCGGCGGAAGAGGCCCCAAATGTCACCAGATCCGAGGCGAACGGGACCAAAGGGATAGAATCCCCGCCGCGTGCAGCGCAGCCAGTAGTGGCGGCTGATGCGCTCGAACCAGCGAACGGAAAAGGCGCTGCGAAAAAACCCCATCTGACCGCTGGGCGAAGGATAGATCTCACCATCCTGCAGTGGCAGGGCCAGACTCCACCGGTCCTCGACGGAGAGCCAGCCCAGGGGCAGCAACTTTTCATTGGCGATGCGCACAGTCAGCTTCACGACCTCGCCGGCAAAGGCCCTCCGCTCGCCCAATACGCGCTCGTAGACGATACCTTTCAGGCTGTTGCGGGTCCACCACCAGGCCACTGGGACAACGGTCAGCAAGAGCGCCGAGATGACCAGCAGCGCCGGCACATCAAAGACAAGGGCTAGCAGTAGTAGTAGGATCGCCAGATTGATCCAGGCCTTGCTAAACATCTGATGCTATGCGCGCCAAGATCGCTCAGCCAACGCCTTGCGCCAGTGAGAGAGGTGTGACGTCACCCGAGTAGCAGACATCAAGCCTCCACTGGCACGGCAACGGTGTCTACGATCTCTGACATGACCTCCTCGGGCCGCCGGCCCCGCAGGCGGGTCTGTGGGCTGATGATGATGCGGTGAGTCAGCACTGGCGGTGCCAGGTACTTGACGTCATCGGGAATGACAAAGGCCCTGCCGCGCACAGCCGCCAGCGCCTGGACCGCCCGGTAGAGCGCCAGCGTGCCCCGAGGACTTGCACCCAGCTCTACGGCATCGTGATCCCGTGTGGCTCGCACGACATCGACCATGTACTCGCGCACCGTGTCTTCTACCAAGACTGACCTGACCCATTCCTGCATAGCCAGCAGGTCTTCGGCCTGCACCACCGGCTGCAGTGTCTCCAGGGGGTCGTCTCGCTCGTAGCGCAGCAAGATAGCGCTCTCGTCCTGCTTGGAGGGATAGCCCAGACTGACTCTCATCAGGAACCGGTCGACCTGCGCCTCGGGCAAGGGGAAGGTACCCTCCAACTCAATGGGGTTCTGTGTGGCGAGCACCAAGAACGGGCGAGGCAAGGCCATAGTCTCCAGATCGACGGTCACCTGCCGCTCCTGCATCGCCTCCAGAAGCGCGCTTTGCGTGCGCGGGGTGGCCCTGTTGATCTCATCAGCCAGCACCACCTGAGATATGATGGGGCCCGGCCGGAACTCAAAGTCCTGGCTTTTTTGGTTAAAGTAGAGGATACCGGTGACATCGCTGGGCAACAGATCAGGCGTGAACTGGATACGGCGGAAGCTACAACCTGTGCTGCGCGCTATCGCCTTGGCGAGGGTGGTTTTGCCAATCCCCGGCACATCCTCCAGTAAGATGTGTCCCTCGCACAACAATGCGACCAGGCACAGCTCGATCGTCTCCTCCTTGCCGACGATTGCCCTGGCTATGTTCTCGACGATGCGATCAGCAGCACTCTTTATGTCCATTCACTCCCCCTGGAGAACAGCAACCAAGCCGTCGCTGGATTCTCGGTCTAGGTCCCAAGTATACCACAGGCAAGCCCGGATAGAAACTGGCGGGCACAGAGAAAGCAGAATCCGGGCTCCTCAACATGAGGCAGCCCGGCTCAGGGTCAGCTATAGGGATTCGCGACCATAGTTGTCCGCGAGTCCTATTCCAGATGCAGCTTGCGATTGATCGTCTTGCGGACGTCCGCGAATCCTTCTTCGACGTATGGATAGGCGAACAGCACGGCGCCAATGCCAAAGATGGCGCCGGTCAGCGAGCGCATCACCCAGGTACTCTCATAGAAACCAAAGAGCTGGAGTATACCGTCGATCGCCATTGGCACCAAAAAGAGAGCGAAAACTCGGAAGCTCATTCGCTTGTCGCTCAACTTTTTGCGCAGCAGCGCGTACGCAATCCCGGTGAGAAAGATCGACCCATAGATGGCGACGTCACGCTCGCAGAAGGCTACCTTCCAGCCGACCTGCTCGTTGCCGATAGCGCGCACAAAGGGGTCAGTG
>P_1C_Sed_1_UnCtyDRAFT_1000046_pt1 | contig 18192 bp, 12 predicted proteins | sample Pon1CUnioCityCA_6_FD_11282 | JGI IMG/M metagenome (IMG submission 11282) | reverse complement strand
TAGCAGAGACCCAAAGTCCAATACCCGATCGGGACCTGATTGCTACGCCAACAGATAGCTTAACAGAAACAAACCCCACAAAAACCCCTCAACCCACTGAACCTCCGGATGGTCCCTGGCTTGTATTTCCCGGGCAGACGGGCGATGGAATCACAGCCTATGATGTTGACACAAACCGCTCCTTCAACCTGGCCCTGCCTGCGCCTGTTTATTGGGGGGATTTGCAGGACGGCCTTTCGCCTGATGGAAAAAAATTGGTCCTACGAGCCGGGTTGCCGACAGAAACGGATCAGCTTGGCTTGTATCAAATCGATTTGCCTTCAAAAAAGGTTACCAAGATTACACCTCTTTTATCTTTGGTCCTCCAGCGCAGAATTGTAAACCAGGAAGGAACCCTTGCTTTTGATGTTCTCGAAGCTGTCACCATGCCTGAGGGCATTGCCTGGTCACCGGATAGTCGCTACCTGGCATTTTCTGCCGGTTTGGACAATCAAACTGCTGATCTTTACGTTTTTGATTCAGTCAATCAGCGAATTATCCGGATGAATGGGCTGCCAACCCACAGCGTAACCCCCTTTTGGGGATTTGAAAGCAGCAAATTGATCTCCCAGGAGCTGGGGAAACCAAGCGAAGATGTGGGCTGGCGGACAGAGAATGTAACCGGGGTTGATGTTCCCAAGTTTGATAATCAAAACACCATCTATTTACCTGCTTCACAAAGCAATGGAGAGGTATTTGTAGGTTGGCTGAACGCCCAAACTTTTATCAGTTATTCCCTGGTTTCTGACGGATCAACCGGATTACGGCAGGTAAATTTGGACGATTCTGATGTTGCTTTAATCCAGGAGGGATCTTTCAGGGCTGTTGCCTTTGACCCAATTTCTCACACCCTGGCAATGATACTGAGTAGAGCGGACGGAGGGACCCGTGGAATGGTAGAAGGTGTTTACCTGTTAAAACCCGAAGATGCGGGTTTTCAACTCATTAGAGGTGGCATTTGGGATCAAATAACCTGGGATCCAGGAGGTATGTTCATTGCCAGCGGACCGCAAGGCTTATATGCCTTTAGCTCCGATGGGGAAAACATGGTTTTGCCTGATGAAGTTTGGGCTGATTTATCCCCAATGGGCAGCTGGATGATTGCCTGGGGGGATGGTGCAAGGCTGTATCAACCGCCTAGTATTTACCCACTCCAAACCCTGACTGAAAATCAAGTGGATTCTATTTTCTGGCAGCCGGACTCCAAAGGGTTTTTTATCCAATCAGAAGGTTCTCTCTATAAATTAGTTTTCCCCGGATTAAATTTCCAAAAAATTGGGGATGGTTTTCCGGAGGATGAACCACTGCCCATGCTTTGGGTGACCTCAGATTTAGATAGGTAGTACATCCCACCTCAGAAGCGTACCAATAACAGTATAATAAGAACGATATGGCACAGTTATTAACACCCCCAGAAAAAATTGCGATCATGGGGCACCCGGATATCCCGGAAGCTCTCCAGGTTGCACATAACGTCGCTGATTTTCTCAAAGATCGAGAGGTTGAAGCGGATGTAGGCTCCCTTCATGATGAGATATTTCGTCAAGCAGTGACGAACAAGCAATACGATCTTGTCATAGCCCTAGGCGGCGACGGCACCATGCTGCGAGCCGGGCATTTATGCGCCCCGGTTGGTATTCCTTTGCTGGGAATCAATATTGGGCATTTTGGATTCCTGGTTGAATTGAAACGCACCGATTGGCGTAACACCCTGCCAAAGTTGCTGAGCGGCGATTTTCGGTACGAAGAGCGGATGATGTTGAAGGCACACTGCGTCCGTGACGGCGAGGAGACCTCCATATCGGATGTGATCAATGATGTCGTGGTGGCCAGGGGACAATATGTGCGCCCAATCGAGGTCGAGGCTTTTCTGGATGGATCTTTTATTAGCGGTTATGTCGCCGATGGTTTGATCGCTGCAACCCCAACCGGATCAACGGCCTATGCCCTGGCTGCCGGCGGCCCGATCCTCCCACCTGAAATTCGCAATATCCTTTTGATGCCTGTAGCTCCCCATCTGTCAATTGACAGAGCCGTGGTCCTTTCTGAAGGGGCATCCGTCTTTATTCGTGTGAAGACCAAACACGAAGCTGTCGTTAGTGTGGACGGGCAGGAACCGGTGCATTTAGCCAGCGGGGATGGCGTAAAAATCCTCGCCCATGAAAAATCGTTGAAAATGGTGCGATTTGAAGACCCGGGGTATTTTTATCGGAACCTTACAATTCACATGGAACACAACCCTTTATTTGGTAAAAGAATTAATGGAAAATCAGACTAAAACGCAACAAACAAACCAAGACGATCAATTAACCCTTCGCTGCAGTAAGTGCGGAAAACCGATCACACCTGAAGAAGCCGTCCAGACACCTGTCGGCTACCGCTGTAAAGAATGTGTCAGACAGCAGCAAAGGATATTCGATACCAGCAAACCCCTGGACTATATATGGGGATTTGTAATTGCAGCGGTTCTCTCCTTTTTGGGAAGTTTATTGACTTCGGTGATTGGATTTTTCATTTTTTTGTTAGCCCCAGCAGCAGGTGTTGCGATTGCCGAGGTTGTTAGAGCAGTGACAAAGAAAAGACGGGGTAAAACCTTGTTTAGAGTTGTAGCCGCAGGTGTAATTCTTGGGGGACTCCCGCTGATTGTGACCAGGCTCATCAATTTTATCGTGGCTTTAAGCTTCGGATCTTTTAATTTGTTCAGTCTTCTGCCATTAGCTTATCAAGTTTTATATTTGTTCCTGGCAGTTCCATCTGCTTACTACAGGCTCTCTGGAAGTCGACGTCTTTAAGGAGCTTTGATAAAATTAACCTATGCTGATTGAACTGCGTATTAAAAATTTTGCCATTATCCAAAACTTGCGTTTGCAATTTATGGATGGCCTTGTGGTTTTTACCGGTGAAACTGGGGCTGGGAAATCCATTATCCTGGATGCATTGGAAGCTGTTTTAGGAGGCCGGGCGGAAACTACAACTATTCGAACCGGTGCAGACCGTGCACAAATCGAGGCAACTTTCAGATTGGAGCCTCACGTGAATGATGCGGTTCATCCTCTGCTGGAATCCGAGGAACTCATGGATGACCCGGATTACATCACCCTTTCCAGGGAGATTCAGCACGAGGGACGCAATACAGCCAGGATCAATGGGCGGATCGTTACGGCAACCCTCCAGCGAAAAGTAGGCGCATATCTGGTGGATATCCACGGTCAATCCGAACATCTTTCCCTCCTCCAAGTGCGCAACCATCTGGATTTGCTTGATAATTTTGCGAATTTAGATGAAATACTCGAAGATTATCAAGCCATTTATCGTCAGCTGCAGAAAGTTCGAAAAAATCTCAAAGATTTCCGCCGAAATGAACAGGATAAAGCCCGTCGGTTGGACATGCTCACCTATCAAATTCAAGAAATTGAGGCAGCAAAACTTGAAACTGGTGATGAAGAAGAGCTCCGGCAGGAACGCACCCGGCTTGCCAATGCAGAAAGTTTGGCAAAACACTCTCAAAACGCAATGATGTTGATCGAAGAAGGGACACCCGAGGTGCCCAGTATCAGCGAATTATTGGGAGAGGTTGTAGAATCCCTTCGGAGTTTATCTCGAATAGATGAGACAACGGAGTCTTTTTACGAACGAGGTGATTCCAGCCTAGCCGGTTTGCAAGATTTAGCTCTGGATCTTCAGAATTATGCTGAAAATATNGAATTCAATCCGAGACTGCTGAACCGGGTTGAAGAACGAATGGACCTTATCAACAATCTGAAACGAAAATATGGCAACTCAATCGAAGACATTCTTATGTTTTGTGATCGTGCCAGGGAAGAACTGGAATCCATTACCCATGCAGAAGAGCGCATTGAAGTATTGGAACTAGAAGAAATCAAATTATTGGCACAATTGGCTGAAAAAGTGGAAAAAATAAGTCAAAAACGCCAGGAAGCTGCAAAGGTATTAGGACGAGCTGTTGAATCGGAATTAGAGGATTTACGAATGGCAAATGCCCGCTTTACTGCAGCAATTGAGAAGCGGTTGGATGAGAACGGTTTGCCATTGAACGAAGGGCAAAGGGTTGCTTTTGATGCCTCAGGAATTGACAGGATCGAATTTCTGGTGGAAAGCAACCCGGGAGAAGGGCTGAAGTCATTAGTCAAGGTCGCTTCAGGTGGTGAAACATCCCGTTTGATGCTGGCACTGAAGAATGTTTTAGCAAAGGCTGACAAGGTGCCAACCCTGATATTTGATGAAATAGACCAGGGGATTGGGGGTCGGGTTGGGGTTGTTGTCGGAGAGAAGCTTTGGAATCTTTCCCATCAGCACCAGGTGATGTGTATTACGCACCTACCCCAATTAGCGGCTTTTGGAGATCAGCATTATAAGGTAACCAAGGAAATTTTGGATGGGAGAACCCACACAGAAGCAATCCTCATTCAGGGCGTTGAGCGCCAGAACGAATTAGCGCAGATGTTAGGCCCATTGAGCGAAGGGACCTTACAATCCGCTAATGATATTTTAGCAATGGTAAAAGAAACAAAAAAGTTTATCGAAGAATAACATATCACCGTGATGGTGATATTTTTTATTAGGAAAAATCGACTAAAATAAAGATAACCGTCTTTTAGCCTGGTTCATAGGAAAGGGAAGGAGTTAACATGCCAAGTTTGAATGATATTTTAGGAGTGATCTTGGGGGGTGGTCAGGGAAAACGATTGTACCCGTTGACCATGATGCGATCGAAACCAGCAGTCCCCATTGCAGGGAAATACAGGTTGATTGATATTCCCATCAGCAACTGTATTAATTCTAACATCTACCGTATTGCCGTCCTGACGCAGTTCAATTCTGTTTCCTTACACAAACATATTACCGGCACCTATAATTTTGATTCCTTCCATACCGGTTGGGTTCAGATTTGGGCAGCAGAGCAGACCATGGAGAGGATGGAATGGTACCAGGGTACAGCCGATGCCGTCCGTAAGCAGCTGGTTGAAATCCAATCTTCCAGAGCAAAGTACGTTTTGATTTTAGCCGGCGACCATTTATACAGGATGGATTATTCAAAAATGGCAGAATATCACTGGGAGAATGGCGCAGATGTAACTGTGGCAGTCCAGCCCATCAACCGTTCTGATGCATCTCGTTTTGGGCTGTTGAAACAAGACCAAACGGGTGAGATTGTTGATTTTGCCGAGAAACCAAAAGATCCAGAAATTTTGGATGCCTTTGTCTCAAGGGAGGATGCTGAAAAACCATATTTGGCTTCCATGGGAATTTACCTCTTCAACATTGACACCCTGGTTGATATTCTTACCCTTAAAACCGGCACCAACAAGTTTGATGATTTTGGATATGATATCATCCCCCATTGTGTCGAGAATTCAATGCGGGTATTTGGTTATGAATTTGACGGTTATTGGCGTGATATTGGAACCATTCGATCCTTTTATGAAGCCAATCTTGATCTGACATCTCAAAAGCCTCAATTTGATATCTATGATCCCGATCAACGGATCTACACACACGCACGATTTTTACCCGGTTCCCGGCTGGAGGATTGTTCTCTTAATAATGTCCTGATTGCAGAAGGCTGCCGAATCAACAATGCAACCATTGAACATTCCGTAATTGGTTTGCGAAGTATTATCAAAAGCGGCAGTTATATCAAAGATTCTGTGTTGATGGGTGCAGATTACTATGATTCCTCCGGTACAATCCCAATCCAAATTGGAGAAAATTGCCATATCGAAGGGGCGATCGTTGATAAAAACGTCCGAATGGCACAGGACGTGACCATCATGCCCTTCCCACGAGGAACAGAAATTGAAACAGATGCCTATACCGTCAAAGATGGGATCGTGGTCATCCCCAAAAAGACCATACTCCCATCAGGAACGTATATTGGTCCGGAAGCCTGACCGTAAGTCTGCAGGGACTTACAAACAAAAAGTGTAAACAACATACGCCAATAAAACCACATCAGAGGCTGTTTGAGAAACAGCCTCTTTTACCTGGTGCAAACTTTCCTCTGCTATAATTCAGCCTATGCAAACATACCTTGATTGTTATCCTTGTTTTTTACGTCAATCGATTGAGGCTGCCCGGATGGCTGGCGCATCCCAGGCACAACAGCATCAGGTTGTACTACAGGTACTGGAGCGCTTGCAAGAAATTCCATCTGGCGCAACACCGCCCCAGATGGGTCTTGATATCCATCGTTTGGTGCGTGAGATTACCGGCAATCCCGATCCCTATTTAGATGTTAAGAAGGATGCAACTCAAAAAGCTTTGAAAATGCTCCCGAAATTACGGGAGATTCGCGATCGATCAAGTCAAAAGCTGGAAACAGCGATCCGTTTGAGTATTGCTGGAAATATTATCGACCTTGGCATCAATAAGTCCTTTGAATTATGGGATGAGGTTGAACGGGTACTGAACCAAGAACTAGCCATAAATGACATTGCCCTGTTACATGAAAAATTAGCACAGGCAGGCTCCATCTTATTTCTTGCTGATAATGCGGGTGAAACCGTATTTGACCTCTTATTGATTGAGACATTTGCAAAACCTGTCTTTTACGTCGTTAAGGGTGGACCTGTCCTTAATGATGCAACTCGCGAGGATGCCCTTGCTGCCGGGATCGATAAGGTCGCAGAGATCCTTGATAATGGTTTACAGGCACCGGGAACGATTCTACCTCTAAGTTCTCCAGATTTTCAGAAGCGATTTATGGAAGCTGAATTGATCCTTGCAAAAGGGATGGGAAATTACGAAACCCTCTCAGAGGTAAAGGGGCCAATTTTCTTCTTGCTGCAGGTAAAATGCCCTGTTATTGCAAGGGATATCGGTGCAAAGATTGGCAGCACGATTGTAAAAAAGGGGGAGGGATTCAAACAACGCTAACACAAATTTTCTGACAAAAATCAGATATAATAAACAGGATTTTCTTTTATATCCTCTTTTATGATAATTCCTTAGATTACCTAAGGTTCTTTTTTGTGTAGTGAGATATGATATCCAATGAAATTATTCAAATAGGAGAATTTTTTTATGAGTGATGAAAGCATGAAGATTGAAGAGGCTGGCAAAGAAGACATTTCCGTATCATGGCATGCTTTAACAAGCCTGGATGTTGTTGAGGAGCTTGAAACTCGTCCTGATAAAGGATTAACGGGCGAAGAAGTAAAAAAACGTAGAGAGAAGTTCGGCCCCAACGAATTAGCAGAAGCACCCCCAACCACATTTTGGGAATTGCTGTGGGCCCAAATAAATAGTTTTGTGATCTATATGCTGCTGGGTGCAGCAGTTATATCGGCTTTACTTGGCGACTTTACGGAAGCCATTGCCATTATGGCAATTGTGATACTCAATGCTGTTATGGGCATCATTCAGGAAAGCCGGGCTGAAGCCGCGCTTGCTGCACTTAAAAAACTGGCTGCACCAGAAGCGTCTGTCCTGCGTGATGGCCGTCGTGTCTCAGTGCCAACTGCTGAATTGGTCCCGGGAGATGTGGTCTTTTTGGAAGCTGGAAATTATGTTCCTGCAGATATTCGTTTATTGGAAGCTGTCAATCTACGGATTGATGAAGCTTCACTGACCGGCGAGTCGGTCCCGGTTGAGAAGAACGCACAAATCCGCTTGGAAAAGGATATCCCACTTGGTGATCGGAAGAATACTGCATTTAGCGGCACCCTTGTCAATTATGGGCGCGGTAAAGGTGTGGTCGTCAGCACGGGCATGAACACCCAGCTTGGCATGATTGCGACGATGCTGCAGCAGGTGGAAGATGAGCAAACGCCTTTACAGCAACGATTGGACCAATTGGGGAGAGTATTGGGGTGGGGTTCTCTGATTGTTTGTGGCCTGGTTTTTATAATCGGTGTTATCCGCTATGCCTTACAGCCTGGCGCGGCGAACTTTTTCAGCGCTGAGGCATTAGAAACCTATACAGAACTGTTTATGATAGCAGTCTCATTAGCAATTGCCGCTGTGCCAGAAGGTTTACCGGCAGTCGTGACCATCAGCCTGGCATTGGGGATGCGCGAAATGGTCCGACGACATGCATTGATCCGGAAACTTTCTTCCGTTGAAACCCTGGGTTCCGCTACGGTGATCTGCTCTGATAAGACCGGGACGCTGACCCAGAATGAGATGACGGTCACAAGAATTTGGGCAGATGGCAATTTTGTTGGTGTGACTGGCAGCGGTTATACCCCAACCGGCGATTTTACAAATGATGGGAAAATTATATCTCTGAACGATTTTCCAGCAGTTAAAACAGCTTTATGGATTGGGTCCTTAAATAATGATGCCCAGCTTGAACCCTCTGGAGAACAAGCTGGCCAGGAAACCTATCGGATGATTGGTGACCCGACTGAAGGATCAATCCTGGTTGCGGCGCATAAAGCCGGTTGTTCTGCTCGGGCCATTAACAAGGGTTTCCCGAGAGAACAAGAAATTCCATTTGACTCTGTTCGCAAGCGTATGGTTACCATTCACTCAGTACAGGAATCAGAAGGCGAGTGCCTCTCCCCCCTGGACCAGGCTGATAAAGAAAAAAGAGAATGGTACATTGTCACAATTAAGGGCGCACCGGATGTTGTCCTCGATCTTTGCTCTGACATGCAGACCATTAACAATGGGAATGTGGAATTAACAAAAGATCGCCGGGAACAAATTCTGGCTGCCAATGACGCCATGACAGGGGATGCATTAAGGGTATTGGGGGTTGCCTACCGAATGGTGCCTGTTTTGCCTGATGAAATTAACAGCGATGAATTGGAAAAAGACCTGACTTTTGTAGGATTGATTGGGATGATAGACCCGGCAAGAACTGAGGTGAGTGATGCCCTCAATACGGCCAGGGATGCCGGCATCAGAACGATCATGATTACCGGCGATTATCCCAACACAGCTCGCGCAATTGCCGAGGAAATTGGCTTGCTGCAATCCGATCATAAAGTTATGACCGGATCAGAACTTAATCACCTTTCCGATGATGAGATGATCAAAAATGTTCTGGAAACGGATGTATATGCCCGAGTCAGCCCTGAACATAAAATGCGGATTGTGGACGCTTTGCGTGCCAATCAACAAGTAGTCGCCATGACCGGTGATGGCGTGAATGATGCCCCTGCCATCAAACGTGCTGACATTGGCGTTGCAATGGGGATCACCGGGACGGATGTGGCAAAAGGCACTGCAGATATGGTCCTGACGGATGATAATTATGCCAGTATTGTTTCTGCTGTTGAACAGGGTCGTGTCATTTACAGCAATATTCGGAAGTTTGTATATTACCTGCTTTCCTGTAATGCGGCCGAAATTATGATTATCTTTCTGGCAACACTGTTTGGGTGGCCAATTCCACTGACAGCGATACAGCTGCTGTGGTTGAACCTGGTCACCGATGGCGCCCCTGCTCTAGCACTGGGTACAGAGCCAGGAGATCCGGATATCATGGATCGTCCGCCGCGTCCGCCAAAGGAACCGATCATCAATAAGTACATGCAAATTGGTATTTTAGTTCAAACTATCGCAATCACCGCTGTAACACTGGGCGCGTTTGCCATCGGTCGGTTTGTCGATCCAGAACATATCGAATTTGCCGAAACAATGGCTTTTGTCACTTTGAGTATATCGGAGTTGTTCNGAGCATACACAGCTCGATCAGAATTCTACCCCTTGCTGAAAATCGGCTTGTTTAAGAATAAGCTGATGAACTGGGCAGTTTTGGGCTCATTGGTATTGATCATGCTTGTGGTTTATGTCCCATTCTTACAGCCGATCTTTAATACCGCACCATTGGGATTGGAACAATGGGTGGAGATTTTACCGCTGGTATTAATTCCTTCCGTTGCTGCTGAACTGACCAAGTCTCTAATTCGTAAAATGATGATAAATGACAATCGTATGGTGAAGGAACCAGTTTAAGAAGAATAATTATTACTTACAGAAAAAGCTGCACCTCATGGGTAGAGGTGCAGCTTTTTTTATCCCATTGTGGTGTGAAAAACTATGAAGAAAGCCGCATTTTTCGGCAGCCTGTTATTTGCCTATACCGCTGTTTTGCAGGTAGTCTTGATTTAGAGTAATATTTTGAATAGAAACAACGTGAAGTATTTTAATCAAAAGAATTCGAAACAATTTTTTTATTGATAATTATTTGAGTGATCTTACAATCTTATCAAGGAGTAATTAATTATGGCATGGTATACAAAAGAGACTGAGGCGGTTTTTGAGGAACTCAACGCCTCGAAAGAAGGCCTTTCCAAAGACCAAGTTGAAAAACGATTGGAAGAATACGGCCCAAACGAGTTGGAGGAGCGTGGTATCCGCAGCCCCTGGTCGGTATTATTGGGTCAATTCACTGATACCATGGTCATCATCCTCATTATTGCAGCGGTTATTTCCCTATTTCTTGGTGAAACAACCGATGCCATTATGATATTGATCATTGTGGTTCTCAATGCCATTCTGGGATTTACCCAGGAATATCGTGCAGAGAAAGCAATTGCTGCTTTGAAGAAGATGTCCGTCCCTACAGTGCGTGTCCGGAGAGATGGTCAGATCAAAGAAGTTGAAGCGACCAGCCTTGTACCAGGTGACATCGTCTTATTTGAAGCAGGTGATAGGGTCCCTGCAGACTGCAGGGTGATCGAATCTGTTAACCTTCGCGCTGAAGAAGCTGCCCTGACCGGTGAATCCGTCCCTGTAGATAAAACAGCAAAAAAGCTGGAAGATGAAAACCTGCCCGTTGGTGACCAGAAAAATATGGTCTTTATGGGGACAGCAATCACCTATGGTCGTGGCTCAGCCGTGGTTGTTGAGACAGGGATGAAAACTGAGCTTGGGAACATCGCAGATATGCTCCAGCAGGTAACCGAAGAGAAAACGCCCCTTCAAAGACGGATGGATGAATTGGGGAAGTGGCTGGCAGTTGCCGCTTTTGTGCTTGTAGCGATTGTTTTTGCTGTGGGTGTGTGGCGAGGGGGAGCAATTGATGAAATGTTCCTCACAGCTGTTGGTTTGGCTGTTGCTGCTGTTCCAGAAGGACTTGTGGCTGTTGTCACCATTGCCTTAGCCCTGGGCGCGCAGCGGATGGTGAAGCGCAACGCCCTCATTCGAAAGCTGCCTGCTGTTGAAACCCTGGGGTCCATCACAACAATTTGTTCCGATAAGACCGGTACCCTTACAGAAAATCGTATGACCGTAACCGTTTTAGACATAGCTGGTGCAAGGTTAGACCTGACCACGAAAATGGAAAAAACCGGGGCAACTTTGAAAAAAGATCGGACACCCGTCGTTGAACCTGACCGTGACCTCAGTCTGTTAGTCGCTGGTGGCGCCTTGGCGAATGATGCGACTCTGCAGGAAAATGAGGAGGATGGTGGATATCATACCATTGGTGATCCAACAGAAGGCGCGCTGGTTGTTGCATCTGCCAGATTGGGAATGTGGAAAGAAAAATTGGATCAGCTCATGCCGCGAGTTGCGGAAGTGCCCTTCACGTCAGAACGAAAACGGATGTCAACGGTCCATGAAATTAAACGAAATATTGAACTTGAGGAAGGTCCATATCAATACTTATTGGACTCACTTCCAGAAAACAAATACATTGTATTCACAAAAGGCGCTGTCGACAGTTTACTCAATATTTGTGATCGTGTCTGGACAGAGGGAAAAATTGAAGAAATCAATGACGAATGGCAAAGCCGAATCGAAAAAGCAAACAATAACCTAGCAAAAGAAGGTATGCGGGTATTGGGTGTTGCCATGAATTGCATTGATGAAGTGCCTGAAAAAGATCAGGAAGGATTGGAAAATAATTTGATCTTTATTGGGTTAACTGGCATGATCGACCCGCCAAGGCCTGAGGTACGTGATGCTGTTGCTGAATGTCGCACGGCTGGTATCCGCCCTGTAATGATCACGGGAGACCACCCTTACACCGCTCTCCATATTGCTCGAGACTTGGGAATTGTGCATTCGGAAGAAGGGAAGGATGATAACGAACTGGTCATTACCGGCAAACAACTCGCTGAAATGAGTGTCGATGACTTGGATGATGTTGTGACCGATATTTCTGCCTATGCCCGAGTCAGCCCCGAACACAAAGTTAAGATTGTGGAAGCTCTGAAAAAACGAGGGCAAATCATTGCCATGACCGGGGACGGCGTGAATGATGCACCTGCCTTGAAACGTTCCGATATCGGCGTTGCAATGGGTATCACAGGCACCGATGTCAGCAAAGAAGCATCGGATATGGTTCTATTGGATGATAATTTTGCGACCATCGTGCATGCCATCGAGGAAGGCCGTACAATTTATGACAATATTCGCAAATTTATCAAGTACACCATGTCTTCCAACATCGGGGAGATCTTTGTGATGCTGGTTGCGCCGCTATTAGGTTTACCCATCCCATTGAATGCCATCCAGATCCTGTGGATTAACCTGGTGACAGACGGCTTGCCAGGTTTGGCACTTGGCATCGAGCCAACAGCACCGGACACAATGGAACGGCCCCCACATCCGCCCGAAGAAAGTGTTCTGGCAAGGGGACTGGGCAAATATATGCTCCTAATCGGACCGTTAATGGGTATTGTGGCACTGCTGCCAGAATTGTTAAATAATTTTACAGCGGTTACCTATAGCGGGGCGACATGGCGAACCATGGTGTTCTCGACGCTGGCTTTAGCCCAGATGGGCAATGCCCTGGCAATCCGCTCGGATCGATTGACAATAAGCCAATTGGGTATTTTCACCAACCCGGCATTGATTGGTTCCGTTGTGTTGACCTTTGCTCTCCAAATGGCAGTCATCTATGTTCCCTTCCTTCAAAATATCTTTGATACGACTGCTCTGACTTTAGGTCAATTAATGCTCAGTATAGGCTTGAGCACAATCGTCTTCATTGTTGTGGAAGTGGCAAAGATGATCCGGCAGAAAAGTAAATAATCATTATCAAAAGGGTGAACCCGGAAGATAGATAATAAGTAGAAACCTGTGGATCATTTGACCTGAAAGCAGTTAAAGATTTGGGATACTCCTTTATATTTAAAAAACATATGGCTTGGCAAAAATGCCAAGCCATATGTTTTTATTTAGGTCTACCAGCACCCTAACATAGATTGAGCAATAGGTGATGTGATAATAATCAACAAAATTACAATTTTTTGAGTGGATCCGAAAATTACTCCTGAGTTTCACTTTTGATATTGCGCCGGACAATGATTACAGGACAAGGAGCCTGCTCAGCAAGGGTCAGTGCTATAGAGCCAAACAAGATTTTCCCCACATGCGACCGTTCTGACGCACCAACAACTAATAAGTCATATTGTCCTTCTTTTGCCAGCGTCACTGTAGGTGTAATGACATCATTTGATACCCTTATCTTCACTTCAATTTCATAGTCCCTTTGCATATCGAGGAGGCTTTCATGGGCAAGTTTCCGTACAATTTCTTTTTGCTCATCGACTTCCTTTTTCTTAGAGGGTGGGATGATTCGAAGCAGTGTGATTTTCCCATCCTTATCAAGTGTCGTTAATTGGGACATCAGTTGAAGTCCCAATAAAGCATTAGGCCCATCTCCAATGGGGATCAGTATTCGGTTTATTTGTTTGGCATCATGCTGAAAATATTTTTTTCTGACAGTTTCTTCTGGCTCCTTGACACGTGAGATTTGAAAAATCCCCATTACCAGCCAAAGAAAATATCCAACAGGGATTGTTAATATGAATAGAATCAGCCCCACTCTCCCTATGAGCCCCCAGAATCCAAATTCTTCGAAAATATTTGCCACATCGAAAAGTGGAAAAAATAATTCTAAAAATATGCCGATGATGATTCCAGCTATAAAGATCGCAATTAAAATGATATTTTTTATCCTGTGGGGATTTCTTGATGAAGACATATTCGCTCCATTTAAAAAACACATGCGAATGAATGATGCCTGATTCTGTTAGTTGCAGGTAATTAAAAGGATCCTATCTATATGAAAAATGGGAATTTAAAAACCCATATTTATCCTTGAAATCGATTCTATTATACAAGATTTTGACCGACATAAAAGAAAATGACCTGGATTGCATTATCCCAAATTCTCCACAGGAAAGCCGTTGTTTTCCACAGGTTATCCACGCCTGAAGGACCGCTTTGGGGAGAAATTGTGAATAACACTGTGGAAAATGGAGGGTGAGTTTGCCCAATTTTAATTATGAAGCACACTCACACCGAAGTTGTCAGCATGGTCACTGATACGCTCAAGCAAGCGCAATGTTTCGGTATAGATTACATCCGCTTTTGGTTTGCAGCAGCCTGTTTCAAGACGCTTGATATGGTTCTGACGAGCTTTTAAGTACATGCTGTCAAATTCACTTTCGACCCTGCAGACCTCTTCAGCAAGATCACGATCTTTATCTCGAAAAGCCTGCAGCGATAACCTGTATGTCTTGAGTGCATAATGCCATAGATGGTCAAACTCTTCTGTGGCTTCATTCGAAAAGGGAATATCCGTCATCGCCCTGTCCTGTGCAAATTGGGCAATATCCTCAGCCATATCTCCAACTCTTTCGACATCGACAAGTAGATTCTTTATCTGAAAACTACGGCTTTGCTGGGCATTGCTCAAGGCTGAACGCATCAGTGTGTTGATAAACCTCTCCAATTCATGGGTTATTTGATCGACAACATTGTCTTCCAAATCCAGCACGCGATCAGCCTTATCCATGTCTTTTTCGATTAGTGCTTGGCAGCTCAATTCAATCATCTCTGCTGTGATCTCCCCAAGATGATAAAGCTCACGGGTTGCCTCATTGATTGCAACAGAGGGAACAGCCAATTGTTTTTCATCGATATAGGTGGTGACCTTTTGTTTTTCCTTTTTTGGATCCACAGGTGCCAAACTTTTTGCGATGGAGGCAATTTGTTTTGTGAAAGGAAATAATATAACGCTCACAACAATATTGAAAATCGAATGAGCATTGGCAATTTGCCTTGCCAGAACAGTTGATGTCCGCTGTACAAGATCGGTAAAGGGTGAGATAAAAGGCAAGAAGATTAAAACGCCGGTGATATTGATGATTATCTGTGCCAGGGAGGCTTGCCGAGCTGTAGGAGATAATTTTAGTGAAGCGATCAAACCGGTAAAACAGGTGCCAATATTGGCACCTAAAATTACACTAACAGCACCCTGGAGCGTAATAGCCTGGCTGATCCCCATTGCAACAACCAGGCTGGTAACAGCGGAACTGCTTTGTGTTACGGCTGTTAATACGGTTCCCACCAATATCCCGAGCCATGTCCGCTGTCCCAAAAGTAGAAGGGTATTCGCTACCCAGGGGATCTCTATAAGAGAATCCAGAGCCGATGACATAAAACCCATTCCGACAAAAATAATTCCCAGTCCCATAAAAATCTCGCCGTATTTCTTCCAATCGCGTTTCTGGAAAAATTCAAGGAAAACAATCCCAAGAATAATCAGAATCAGACGGAAATCACCGACATGGAAAGAAACAATTTGGGCCGTCATCGTCGTCCCTATTTCCTGCCCTAACATCACCCCGATTGCCTGCTCAACGTTCATTAAATTGGCATTGATCAAGCCAATCATGGTTACCATGAGGAGGCTGCTGCTTTGCATTAATGCCGTTGCTGCAGAACCGAATAGCGCGCTTTTGAATTTATTATTGGTGACTTTGTCAAGCCATTTCTGAATTTGTTTTCCTGCTAGTTTCTCAATACCAGAGCTGAGCATATTGATGCCGAACAGGAACAACCCTATCCCGCCTAGAATTTGAACAAGTCCGACCATGGACCCTCCAATAAATTTTTTTATTTACGTCATCAATAATATCATGGGTTAGTTTTGATCTTCGTCAATTTCCATTAAAAATGCTGAAAGGTACGATTTATTTTGATACCCATCGGCAATCATGATAAATCGCCCATCTGGACTGACAGTAATGGCAACCGGATCTAAAAATGATCCATCAGGCCATTCAAGTGGGTCGTCGGAAAGTAAACCAAAACGCTTGATAAGAACGCCATTGGGTGCTAGTTTGTGTATAGCAATTTGCCCGGTATTCATTGAAAAAAGGATGTAAATATTTCCGTCCTCGTCGACAGTGATATCCCTGGCAATTACCTCACCGCGATTTGAAGACAGCAGGGGATAGGCATCCAGCTCTTCACCGTTGAACGGATCGAGCAGAACCAGGTTGGGATCCCAGTTGAAGTCTCTTACTGAATAAAGCTGACCTTTGAGATTGAATGCAATAGAGGTGTATGTGTGAATATAATCTAACTTTATTTCTCGAAGTCGTTCACCTGTGTTCGGGTTGTAGACCCGGAGGGTATTGTTGTTTAGTAAATAGAAGTTATTATCGATGGGGTTGATACCTGTTTGTGGGAAGGAAAAATCATCAACCCCTGTGGATAATTGTTCCCCTTCAGCAGAGAGGAGGATAAACCATCCATAAGCGTCGTCGGTGACGAGCAAATTTCCCATTAGGTCAGTCGTTATACTTGTCAGGTCGGACTCTACAGGAACTGAGAATTGCTTTAACTGGTTGCCTTCCACATCATAGGTTAATAAATTGTTGGGTTCTGTAACAACATGCACCAACCCATTCTTTCCTGCAGCAATATCAACCGGTGATGATGGCAGGGGCACCCGCCAGAATAGATTTGCTTCCTCATACAAGTTAAGCTCACCAAAGAATTCTACCGCTGCCACTTGAACAGCTGATGCAAGACTCTCAAATTGGATCAGGACAGTATCCACCTCAAAATCAACCTTTGCAGGGATCCTCAAACGGATTGTACATGGCCCCTCGTCAACCAAAGTTTCAAAGGCCTCGCCGTTTATCGGATCCAGTAAAACGCCAAGACCTGAATAAGAATTGAGCAATTCAATTTGTGTAATACCAATATCGGTTCCTGCGCTGTAAATATCCAGGTGATCTGGCACCAGGGGCATTGCGTATTCCAGCCTCAAAAGAGGATACTCTCCCATTTCCTCAAATAAACCGTTTAACCACACACTGCCGCAATCAGGCTTGTCTGCTTGATATAAGCCTAAAGCCACATCTTCTGCTTGATAGGGATCAAGAAAGCCGTAAGCAGCGCCCTGGCGAACAAGATCTGCGTCAGATCCCTGAGTTTGGGTGTGAGGTGTTGAGGTTTCCTGAACGATTTCAATTTGGAATGTAGGGGAAGCCGATGGCTCGGGCTCAAATTTGTTGTTGGGGGTTGTCAAAATGACAATGTCTGATGACGGTTTGGGTTGTGGAACAAACTGAGAACAAGCTGATATGAGGAGCAATGTGAAGGTGATGATCGTGATTAAAACCTTATTTTTGTTAATATTTTGCTGAATAAACTTAATACTGGTAACAGAAGGAGGATGAATGATCATATCGTCTGTTCCCCCAACAAAATAAAGGACTGAATTTGGTCAGGAGTTTTAAGATTTTCACCCTTCAATTCGATGGTTATTCCACTGGATGTGCGCTTGATTAGCAGCGGTCTTTTCGTCCAGTTTAACAATGCATATTGCAGCTTAGGGGTTAGAAAAGTGTTGACTCGTTCTTCGTCTTGCGCCATAACCAAATAATGCTCCATGAATTTGGCACTGCCGATGTTAACTTCTCTGAGCCCATCCGCATCCCTTCCCCAGGGCGNCAGTCATAATTTGGTTGATAAGTTTTTCTGCGTGCTTGTCAATGTCAAGCCGGGTTTTTCTCGGTCCGATGAGGATGGTTGATCCTGGACGGCTGGTAAACCAGGTTGTTTTCATCTCCCAATTGGTTGAACCGGGGCCGGCTTCTCTTCCTTCAGAGCGGGCAATGCTTTCCAGCGTCCATTCCCTGGAGGTGATTTTGAAGCTTTTTTCTAAAGGCTTTCGTGATTGTTCGATTTTCCACCCATTCTGTTTGGCAAATTTTATGAGAGAGTCCTCATCCCTTTTTCTCTTCTGTTTTAATAGGACGAATATAGTTGCCCCGAAAACAAGAAAAATCGCAATGACAATGAAATTGAGAAGAAGGTCTGTCACATTCAATTTGCCTTTTTAATATCATCATGGATTTTATCATTTAAAGGGAAATCCTGTCATATAGTTCTTAGAGATATTTATGTTTGAAAATCGTGAGAAAA
>P_1C_Sed_1_UnCtyDRAFT_1000045_pt1 | contig 18406 bp, 19 predicted proteins | sample Pon1CUnioCityCA_6_FD_11282 | JGI IMG/M metagenome (IMG submission 11282) | reverse complement strand
GAACTGAGACTGTGGCATGGTTGATCGGATCTCAACGTCAGAATCGGATCGGCAGGTAGCTAGTACTTGCCATCGGGGAAAGTGTCGATGCCCGCGTACATGCCAACGCGCTTGTACATCCTGATGCCGTACCATGGCTCCCCCATGATGCCGTCGTGGATGGCCCAGCTTCTGCTACGGACGGTGCGCCAGGCGTCGGGATGGCGAAATGGTGTAGAGCCGTCCAACTTCTCACGGAGACATCCTCCGGGCTGAAATTCACTCTCGATCCAGCGCATCTTGCGCAGCCCATGCACATAGTTGCACCCCAGTCGCTCAAAGATGATGGCATTGTGATAGGCCAACGGCTCCATGAGGTAGTAATCGTGTCCCAAGCGGGTGACAAAGCTCTCAAACAGAGGCAGCAGGGTACGACTGAGGTGCAGCCCCGATCGTACCTGTCCGGGCGCGAGCCCTGCCTCCATGGCCCGGACCTCCTCAGAGATGTTGCGCCGGAGCGTGCCAAACATGGTGCGCTCGCCGTGCCAGTCACGGTCAGTCTCAAAGCGCTCGCTCCTGGGATCGTTGACTACGAAGAGCATCACCTCGATCTGGTTGAGACGTGTATCACTTAGCTCGATGAAAAGCAAGGGGTCGGGAAACCCCACCTCGCTGCGGATGTCAATCTCGACCGAGTTGCTGCCGTCAGCGCAGGTGAAGGTCACCAGGCGGTTGCCCTGTGCATCCTGCAGGGTGAGGGGGTCTATCTCGAACCCTGTGAGGAGCTCGCTCGGGACGAGATGGCGATAGATCGCTTCCTTGACTTCGGTTGGCAGCTCGTTGATCTGTCGCAGGGAGTAGAGACGGATCCCGTCGACGACAAAGCGCTCAGCGGAGACTGTTTGCTGGCTGGTGATCATCGATGACGTTCCTTGAGTGCTCTTTCCATCTGGCGCTTTGAGTCGCGCTTGGCGATGGCCTGGCGCTTGTCGTACAGCTTTTTGCCTCTCGCGAGTGCAATCTCGACTTTGGCACGACCGTCCTTTAGGTAGAGCTTGGTGGGTATCACAGTGTAGCTCTTTTCGCGCGACCGGCTCTCGAGGCGATCTATTTGGCGGCGATGTAGCAGCAGTTTGCGCCGGCGTCTGGGGTCGTGATTCTGCTGACTAGCAGGATCGTAGTGCGCGATGTGCACGTTGACGAGCCAGGCCTCCCCACCCTCGAANAGGACAAAGCCTTCCCGGATGCTAACCTGCCCGGCACGGATTGACTTGATCTCAGTGCCCAGCAAGACCAACCCAGCTTCGTAGGTATCTTCAAAATGGTATTCGTGACGCGCTTTGCGGTTTGTGGCAACAACTTTGACGGTCACTGGAGTCCTCTTGTCACCGTGGCAAGGCCAGGGAGGGCATGCAGATCACCCTCACTGGCCCACCAGGCGGTACACTCATTGCCCAGTCGAGAGGAACTCGATGGCGCGGTCCAGTTGCGGATCCAAGCCAGCCTCGGCATCGTCAGGTGTCAACTCGATGATGATATCTGGCGCGAGGCCTTCGCCATGAATGGCGTCATCGTCTGGCGTGAACCAGCGCGCCTTTGTCACGCGAAGTTCGGCACCATTACTCAACTCGTACACCAATTGGACAGACCCCTTGCCAAAGGTCTGCTCGCCAATTAGGGTCGCCCTATCGTGATCCCGTAGCGCCCCGGCGACAATCTCTGAAGCACTGGCAGAGCCACCGTCGACCAGCACGACCATGGGAATGTCTGCCGCGATGGGCGCAGCTGCGCCAAAGTCCTCAGGTCTCAGAATGGCTTCCTCTTCATTGGTGCGCTCGATTAGAACGACTTTATCCTGGGGCAGGAACAGCCCTGCCGTGAGCACTGCCTCGTGCAGATAGCCTCCTGGATTGCCCCTCAGGTCCAGGATCAGGCTCGAGGCGCCCTCCGCTTGTAGTTCCTGAATGGCACCTGCGACTTTGGATGTGGCGTCGGTGCTGAAATCAAACATGCTAATGTGGCCGATTCCGTTGGGCAAGAGCTCCCACTCGACTGTCGGGACGTCAATCTGGTCACGGATGACGGTGACCTCAAAGGGCTCCTGGCCGTCCCGGAGTATGGTCAGACGAACCTCAGTGCCGGCCGGTCCCAGAATGAGGGAAATGGCTTCGTATATGCTCATGTCCTCGATGGGCGTATCGTCTACCTGTAGCACGATGTCATCTGGGCGCAGACCTGCTGTGTCTGCGGGACCATCCTCAAACGGCTCGACGATAGACAATATGCCATCTTCCATCCGGACAGTAGCGCCAATCCCCTCGTAGGAGCCTCCCTCGGTCTGACGGTTATACTCGGCAAATGTTGGCTCGAGAAAAGCTGTATAAGGGTCGTCGAGCGACCGGATCGCGCCCCGGATGGCTCCGTAGGCGATTTCCTCTTCGGAAGGCAGCTCCCCGTAGAACTCCTGCTGAACCAGATCCCAGGCCTCCCAGAAGATGTCAAAGCTCGTCCCGCTCGGTTCTGGAATCTCGACGGTCGGGGGAGGCACGGTTTCTTCCGTGGGTTCTGGTGTTGCCTCGCCTGATGAATCCGGGGTGGATAGCTGTTCGACCTCCTCCGGTGTTGATGTAACCTCGACAATCACTGTAGAGGTAGGATTCTCTGAAGCACGATCTCGTACCGCATATACGAGGTATCCTGTGACGAAACCCAGGCCACCCATGATAATCGCCACGACCAAGGCTGTGGCGAGAATTTTCCAACCTGCTGAATTAGACATCTGCTAAACTCCGTATCATCTGTGATGAGCTACTGGCTACCAAAGAGTACCTCGATAGCACGCTCGAGTTGCGGATCGCGCTCTTGTGCACGATCCTCATCTGTGGTCACTATTTCCTCGTCCGGTTCCAGTCCCTGCCCGTCGATCTGGCGGCGATCGGGTGTCAGCCACTTGGCAGCGGTGATGTGTACTGAGGAGCCGTCGCTGAGATCAAAGACGTGTTGGACTGAGCCTTTGCCATAGGTTTTCTGGCCGATGAGCATCGCTCTCCCTTGATCCTGGAGTGCACCTGCTACGATCTCGGAGGCGCTGGCGGTCCCGCCATCCACCAAGAGCACCAGAGGCCAGTCACCGGCCTTGAACCCGCCTCTCACGTCGTACGCCTTTTCGCTTCCATCGCTCTCGACCTGGTACACTACCANACCATCCGATAAGAAGGTGCTGGACACGTCAATAGCAGCGTCAAACAACCCGCCGCCGTTGCCTCTCAGATCAATGATCAGGTCGGTCATGCCTGCGGCTTCCATCTCTTCCAGCGCTTCCTGAACTTCTTTGTCGGTGCGATCGCTGAACAACATGATGCGCATGTAGCCCACGCCCTGTGCCTCTTCGAGCATCCGCCATTGCAGGGACGGGCTGGGGATCTCCTGCCGCTCGATCTCGACGACAATTGGCTCCGTCTGGCCCTCACGGCGCAGGGTGAGCCTGACAGTGGTGCCGACCTCGCCCCGGACCATGGTAACGACCTCATCAACGGTCATCTCGGGCGTGACCTCGGCATCATCAACCTGGATCACAATATCGCCCTGCTGCACACCCGCCTGTGCGGCCGGCAGATCAGGCATGGGGTCCAGTGTAATGCTGCCATCCTCTGCCTGCGAGACGTAGGCCCCAATGCCTCCGAAGCGGCCGCTCAGGTCCTCCTTTTCCCGCTGGCGGGGTTGTGGTTCAAGAAACGTCGTGTGTGGGTCACCCAACGTGTCAATGGCCCCGCGGATTGCGCCCCAGGCGACGTGTTGCATGTCGGGCAGATCGCCGAAGAAGTTATCCTCGACGAGATGCCATGCCTGCCAGAAGACGCTAAACTCGGAGGCTTCGCTTTCGTCCGGTGTGCGGCCATGCATGACGAGCCAGGTTCCCCCGATGCCAGCCAAAAAGGCGCAAAGCACCATCAAGGTGATGATTGTGGCCAGAAGAAAGACCCTGCTTGTTCGCTTCATAGACATAGTTCAAGCTCACGCTGTACATAAAGACCGGGGGCAGGGCCCCCTTGTACGAGACTTCAGTCGCACCGCTGACTTGCCGCCCAAGCGCCGCTGGACGGATTACGCTCGCCATTATACTCCATATCGGATGGCTGAGCAAGCACGCACCATGCGGCGGAAAGCTGCTACTCTGTCCGGGATTCGGTGCGGTCCGTAGCAGCCTAGAGAGTGTACCAGAAGATGAGGCAGGCGTCTGTAAGGATGATTCAAGAGGGCGTTTTGCAGATAGTTGACAGTATGTACGTGGTCGACATCGGCTAGGGCAGACCGTCAAGTCTGCAGCGCGGTACCGGTACCGGTCACAGATTGACTTGTTTTTGACGAAAGGTTGGTTCTCAATTAGAATAGGTTAGCTTGCGGGCCGAGCCCGTTTGCTGTCATTACGTGAAAGTGGGAGATTTAGCATGGAACGCATTGAACTGAAATCAGCGACCCGGACTATCTATGGCAAGCAGGTCAAGAGGCTTCGCGCTGAGAGCCAGATCCCTGCCGTTGTGTACGGGCCGGACATGTCCAGCCAGTCGATCCAGATTGATGAGCGCGGCCTGGTAAGGGTGCTTCGGGAGGCGGGAGCCACGGCGCTCATTGACCTCTACATAGATGATGGTTCGGAGCCCCACGTTGTGCTTGCCCGCGAGATACAACGCGATTCACTCACAGGACGGGCATTGCACGTGGACTTTTACGAAGTGCGACTTACAGAGACGGTGAGGACAATGCCGCGACTAGAATTCGTGGGCAAATCACCTGCGGCGGAGGCAGGTCTTGGGGTGTTGATCCACGGGATGACTTCTGTAGAAGTCGAGTGTCTTCCGACCGAGCTGATCAGCTCCATTGAGGTGGATGTCTCTGTACTGGAGACGCTTGAGGACGTGATCACGGTCAGTGACCTCCCGGTGCCGGATTCTGTGACGGTCATCGCGGATCCAGGCGAGATGGTCGCCAGCGTGGTACCCACCAGAATGGAAGTGATCGAGGAAGAAGAGGAAGAGGAAGAGTTTGAGCTGGAGGAAGGTGAAGTAGTTGAGGTTGAGGTAGCGGAAGGGGAAGAGGTCGCGGAGGAGGACTGAGTCCGCATCCTGAAAAGCAAAGGATCACGTCGTGGTTGCCGTGACGTGGTCCTTTTTCTTTGCAGGGATACCTTGAGCTGCCTTGGTCCAGAAGGCGGGGCCAGGGCATAGAGACCGGCTGATGGCCGGTACGTGATGTTGTAGAGCAACAGGCTGAATACCGGGACGGGGGCGCAACCATGAATCTGCGGCAGTTTTTAGGGTGGGCCGAAGGCGTAGGACGCTTGCAGGTGCTGGAATCGACCGTTGATCCCGACGTAGAGATGGCCAGGGTCATCCGTGCCCTGGAAGGGCAGGCAGTCCTGTTCAATAGGCCTCGCCGCGCCGGATGGCGGGTTGTCTCCGGCGTTTGTGGCAGCCGGGAACACTTTGCATGGGCACTGGACACTGACAATCTGGGTATTGTACCAACGCTCGTCAATGCGTTGGAGCGTCCGCGCCAACCCTCTCTGGTCTCGGAGGCTCCTTGCCAGCAGCAAGTGGAAGGCTCACCGGACCTGGGCAAGCTACCAATCCTCAAGCACCTGGAGGCCGACGGCGGGCCCTATATCACGGCAGGTGTTGTGGTGCTACGCGACCCCGATTTTGGACGTAACATGAGCTTTCACCGGCTGATGCAGATTGGCCCGCGCCAATTCACGGCGCGGATCGTCGAGGGGCGAGGTACAGACACCGCCTGGCGCAAAGCCGTATCAGGAGGGCGCGATCTGGAGGTTGCCGTTTGTCTGGGTGTCCCTATCCACGTGCTGCTGGCAGCGGCGATGAGCCCGCCGAAAGGCGTGGATGAACTGGTGATTGCACAGGCCCTTGCCCCGACGCCGCTGGTTCGCTGTTTGACCGTCGACCTGGAGGTGCCTGCCGAGTGCGAGGCTGTGCTTGAGGGGCGGATTACGGGTGAGTTAGCGGACGAGGGGCCATTTATCGACCTGACCGAGACCTGGGACGTCGTCCGCCAGCAGCCTGTTGTTGAGATCGGCTGCATTACACACCGGCAATCTCCTATCTACCACGCTCTGCTGCCGGGAGGCCTGGAGCACAAGCTGCTGATGGGCCTGCCTCGCGAGCCAACCATCTTTCAGGCCGTTTCGGAGGTGGCAGCCTGCCGGGCGGTGAGCATCACGCCAGGAGGCATGAGCTGGCTACATGCGGTGGTGCAGATTGACAAGCAGTCCGAAGATGAAGGCCGGCGGGCCATCGAAGCCGCGTTTCGGGGACATGGTTCGCTCAAGCATGTCGTGGTCGTAGATGTGGATGTGGATCCCTTTGATGCAGCAGCAGTCGAGTGGGCGATTGCCACACGGTTCCAAGCGGACAGGGATCTGCTTGTCTTTGAGGATCAACCCAGTAGCAGCCTGGATCCCTCGGCGGCGCTATCGCCAGGACGAAAAGCGCGGTCAGCCAAGATGGGCCTGGATGCGACCATCCCGTGGACTGATGCGTCGGGCCGCGCGTTGAGTCAGACCGAGCGGGACGGCTTCCGGAAGATCTCCTACGGCGACGTGGAACTATCGCGATACCTGTCATGAGGGAGAAGGAAGCGGCACTGCGCCTAACTTCTGACGAGCAAGCGATGCTCGCAGGAGAGGCCGGACCCGGTGTGGCAAAGGCAATGGAGATCATCGTTGCCCTGGGGCAGATCTACGGCGCGCGTTCGCTGGTACCTGTTGCCAGTGTTCAGGTATCGGGCGTGAGCTACAAGAATCTCGGCGAGGCAGGTCTAGAGTTTCTGGAATCGTGGGCAGCGCAAGGCGCCAGCGTGCGGGTGCCGACGACTCTTAATCCGGCAGGGATGGATCTGACTAGCTGGGGCGAACTGGGCTTTTCGCAGGAGTTTGCTCGGCGCCAGCAGGCAGTCGTCGACGCATATACCTCCCTTGGCATAATGCCGACTTGCACCTGCACTCCGTATCTGGTTGGCCACGTGCCGTCATTCGGCCAGCACATCGCCTGGGCAGAGTCGTCAGCGGTGAGCTATGCGAACTCTGTGCTCGGCGCGCGCACGAACCGCGAAGGTGGACCGAGTGCCTTGGCTGCAGCGATCACGGGCGTCACGGCCTGCTACGGGCTTCATCTTGATGAGAACCGGCTGGCAGGGACAGTGGTGGATGTCCAGTGCCCTATAGGCTCTGAGGCTGATCTGGGCGCGTTGGGCTATTTGGTCGGACGAGCGGTCAAGAATGGGGTTCCTTACCTTCGAATCGGTGATTGGGCGCCCGGGCGTTGCGACCTCAAGACGCTGGGTGCGGCGATGGCTGCCAGTGGTGCTGTGGCTCTATACCATATTGAGGGCGTCACGCCAGAGGCCAGGGCTGGAAATGTGGTGCAACTCGGAGCGGAATCCTTGGTGATCGATGGCCTCTCGGCTGGCTATTCGGCGTTGGACGGGGCGTGCGAGCAGATCGACTTGGTGAGTATTGGCTGTCCGCACGCTTCGCTGGCAGAACTGAGGTCCGCCGCTGACCTAATCGAGGGCCGCAGCCTGAAGACCAACCTGTGGATAACCACGGCAAGGTCCACACGGGAGGCTGCAGAGGCAGAGGGGTTGGTAGCCCGCATTGAGGCTGCAGGAGGCCGCGTGGTGGCTGATACGTGCATGGTGGTAGCACCAGTGGCCGAACTGGGTTTTCGTACCATGGCCACAAACTCGGCCAAGATGGCATTCTATGCTCCAGCACACAGCGGTCTCGAGGTGCGTTTTGGACCGTTCGAGCAGTGTCTGGAGGCGGCTACGAGTGGCAAGTGGGTCCCGGTGCGGGCCGGCTGACGGAACAGACATGATGGTCAGGATGTTGGGGCGCAGTATCAAATCTGGCAAGGCTGAGGGAATCGCACTCGTCTCGCCCGAGCCGATCGGTTTTCTGGGAGGTGTCGATCCAGAGACCGGTGTAGTCATCGAGCCAGGGCACAGGCTGCAGGGGGAGNGCATTACTGGTCGCGTGCTGGTGTTTCCTATGGGCAAAGGCAGTACCGTCGGCTCGTATACCTTGTATTGGATGGCCAAGTCGGGTACTGCCCCGGCAGCAATCATAAATGTAGAGAGTGAGGCGATAGTAGCCGTCGGTGCAATCATTGCCGATATCCCCATGGTCGATCAAGTGGACATCGCACAGATTGAGACTGGCGACAAGGTACAGATCGATGGCGCCTCAGTCGTGGTAGCGCGATGAGCGAACTGGCATTTGTCAAGCTTGGCGGCAGCGTGATCACGGACAAGACGCGCGCCGAGACGGCACGCCCCGAAGTGATCCGCCGGCTTGCACGCGAAATGGCCTCTGCCATGGCAGCGGATCCGGGGCTTGGCTTGGTGTTGGGTCATGGCAGCGGATCGTTTGGGCATATCGCAGCCCAGCGCCACGGGACGCGCGGGGGTGTTCGCGGGACCGATAGCTGGCGTGGCTTTGCCGAGGTGGCTACCATTGCGGCAAGGCTTAACCGAACCGTGGTTGACGCCTTTCACGATGCAGGCATTCCCGTGTGGTCGCTTCAGCCCTCAGCCTCAGCGCACTGTGATGGCGGTGAATTGGAGTCGATGGCGCTGGAGCCGGTGACCAAGGCATTGAAGCACGGATTGGTGCCTGTGCTATACGGGGATGTGGCGCTTGATGCAAGCCAGGGTGGGACCATCATTTCCACAGAGCAGATCTTTGTCTACCTGGCCCGGTATCTCGAGCCCGATCGTATCATCCTGGTTGGGACTGTCGATGGGGTTTTCGACGGCGATCCCTTGCGCGATCCAAGTGCCCGGCAGATACCCGAGATCTCGGCGGCCAACTGGGCATCGGTCGAGGCGCTGCTGGGTGGCTCGCACGGAACGGATGTCACTGGTGGCATGCTGGCCAAGGTTGCTGACATGGTCGATCTCGTAAGACAGAGTCCGGGCCTTGAAGTACAAGTCATCTCGGGTGAGCAGGAAGGTGCCCTTCGGACCGTACTGGAGAGATCAACCGAGGTCCGGGCCGGGACGGTGATCCGTTGGTGAGTGGATCTGGCGGCCGGGCGGAATGTAACCAGGATAACTTGTCGGTTCGGCTAAAAGATGCTATTATGGCCTTGATTGGCCGGGAGGATGCTCGCTTCTGATGGGCAAAGCGTCAGCTGTCGCCAACCCCAATATCGCCTTTATCAAGTATTGGGGCAAGATCGACAAGAAGCTGAATCTGCCGGCGAACCGATCTGTGTCGATGAACCTGGCGGCCTTGACCACTGTGACAACGGTCGAGTTCCGGCCAGGTTTGCGGGTTGATACGGTGACGATCAATGACAGGCCGGCAGATGGGCAGGCAATCGATCGAGTATCCCGGCATCTGGATTGGGTGCGGTCGCTTGCCGGCACAAGTATGAGGGCATGCGTTGTCAGCCGGAATGACTTTCCTGCTGGAGCAGGGCTGGCATCGTCATCGTCGGCGTTCGCGGCGCTTTCCCTGGCGGCGACCCAGGCAGCGGGACTCGAGCTGAGTGAGCGGGACCTCTCCCGATTGGCGCGGCTGGGATCGGGGTCAGCATGCCGTTCGGTGCCTGCTGGTTTCTGCCTTTGGGAGGGAGACAGCGACGAGACGTCTTACGCCCGCCAGGTGGCTCAACCAGGGCATTGGGACCTTGCCGATGTCATCGCCATCGTGGATCTTGGGCACAAGGAAGTCGGTTCGCAGGAAGGGCATGCTCTCGCTCCTACTAGCCCTCTTCATGAGGCGCGGCTGGCTGCTGTGCCTGGTTGGCTGAGGGTTGTGCTCGAGGGAGTTGACCACCGAGATCTCGCGGCCATGGGGCCGTCTCTCGAGGCAGAGGCTCTGGCGATGCATGGGGTGATGATGACCTCTATGCCATCGCTGTTGTACTGGACAGCCGGGACGGTCACGGTGCTGGAAGCTGTTCGCAACTGGCGGCGTGGAGGCTTGGGGGTCTATTTCACACTGGACGCGGGCCCCAACGTCCATTGCCTGTGCGAGGCGAAGGACGCGCCGGAGGTTGAGAGGCGGTTGAGGAACCTCGAGGGTGTTGAGGACGTCCTGGTTAGCGGTGTGGGCGAAGGTGTGCGGCTCGTAGCCTATCACCTGTTCTGAAATGGGTATGGCTGCGAGTCGGTTTAGTCTGTTCGTGCTGGTAATGATCCTGTTCTGGAGGATAAGAGGTGGAATACAGTGAGAAGGTGATGGATCACTTTATGAATCCCCGCAATGTGGGCGTGCTTGAGGATGCCGACGGCGTAGGGCGAGCAGGGAATCCTGTATGTGGGGACCTCATGGAGATGTCTGTCAAGATCGACGATGATGTGATTACTGATATCAAGTTTCGCACGTTCGGCTGTGGCGCGGCGATCGCATCCAGCTCGATGGCGACTGAACTGATCAAGGGAAAGACGATCGATCAAGCCCTGGAGGTATCCAATCGGGCCATTGCTGAGGCGCTTGAGGGTTTGCCTCCAGTCAAGATGCACTGCTCGGTGCTGGCAGCTGAGGCATTGCGCGCCACCCTGGCGGATTACTACACTCGGCTCGGCGAGCACGGGAAGGCCTTGGAACTCCAGGATGAGGAAGTAGAGGCACCATTCGAGTCGGCTGAGGCGAGCGAGCCTCTCTATTGGAACGACTTTGGCCGGATGGTACGGGCTTTGTTCAGCGCCTATCCTGACGTAGAGCCCCTCGATCTGAGCAGTGCCAAGCTATTCAAGATGATCCTAAGTTTGCCTGGCTTTGCTGATGATCCAGATACTGCCACGGAGCAGCAACTGGAGCAACTGCAGATGGCCTGGCATGATGTGAAATCAGGATAGGTGGAAGGGTCGGCTTTGAGATGTTGGTTACGATAGTATCGCTCATCGTAGGGTTGAGCATTCTTGTTTTTGTGCACGAATTGGGACACTATCTTACGGCCAAGTGGTCCGGGGTGGTGGTCGAGGAGTTTGGCTTTGGCTACCCGCCGCGGCTGTTTGCGTTCTGGCATACTGAAGGCCGTATTGTGGTCGATGGCAAAGAACTTGTGGTCCCGCGGGGATTCAAGCTGCCCAAGGAACTCGGCCCCGGTTCGCTGGTGATGGTCGAGAGCGTGATCGACAACAAAGAGCGTCCGGTGCTGCGTGCCATCGAGGAGGTAGATCCAGAGGATGCATCTGCTGCTGGGGCTGCTCAGGTGGACTATCTCGATCCGGGAACCCTCTTTTCGGTCAATGCGATTCCCTTTGGCGGTTTTGCCAAGATGCTGGGCGAGGAAGATCCTACAGCTCCTGGCAGCCTGGCCAGCAAGGGGAAACTTGCCCGCATCCTGGTGTTGTCGGCGGGCGGCATCATGAATCTGCTGACGGCAGTGCTCTTCTTTGCGCTGGCGATGATGGTGGGCGCACCGACGGTTGCCGAACCGGAGAACGCAGTAGTGAACTCTGTGTCGCCAGGATCGCCGGCTGAGGCTGTCGGTCTGGAAGCTGGGGATGTCGTGTTGCGCGCGGACGACTCTGAGATTTTGTCCATCACTGACCTCCAGGAGTACACGCAGGCGCATCTGGGCGAGACGATTGTGCTTTCGGTGGAGCGTGAAGGGGAGATGTTGGAGATTGCGGTAGTACCGCGTATCGACGTACCATCGGGCGAAGGTCCAATCGGCATTGGCCTGAGTCCCCGCACGACGATCGAAAGGTCTCCTTGGTACCAGGCAATCTGGCTTGGCATCAAGCAGACTGTGTCGCTCACCGGCCTGATTTTCACCGTGCCTGTGCAGATTATCAGGGGCTTGATCCCAGCTGACCTGGCGCGTCCGGTAGGCCCTGTAGGAGTAGGCCAGTTGGTGGGCGATGCCGTGCAGTACTCGCTGGACACCGGATGGTGGTATCCGGCGATGCAGATCATGGGTACTCTGAGCGTNGCTCTGGCAGTCACGAACCTGCTGCCGCTGCCCGGGCTGGATGGAGGGCGCATTCTCTTTGTGATAGTTGAGGGCATTCGTGGGAGGCGCATCGATCCAGCCAAGGAGGGGTTGGTTCACCTGATAGGACTTGCACTTCTGGTTGCGCTGATGCTGTTGGTCACGTGGCAAGATCTCGTCAATCCCGTGCCAGGCGTGGATTGGGGTAGTTTTTTCTAGTGCCGTTGTGGGTTTAGATGCCGGGGAAGTAGATTGAAAAAGTGTAGCCGATGTCGGTCTGAGATTCTAGAGGGACAGCGCGTCTGCCCGGAGTGTGGGAAACCTCAGCGGAGCCCACGCCGGGTACGTTGCCGCTACTGTGGGGGCATTAGCAGCCAGGGCCTGCAAGTCTGTCCATATTGTGGGGAGCAGCTAAGACAGGACTGGCTAAGACCTGGCATAATCCTCTTGGGTTTGGTGGCCGTCGTTGTGCTAGCCCTGATCGCAGGGCCCCGCCTGCTCCGGGGCGTGGAAGGTTTCCGGCCCGCGCAGGCGATCGGCACGGTTCAGGCCATGGTGAGTGATGTGCCTTTGTTGGTGGATGTGCCGAGCCTTACGCCATCGCCGACACCCTCGATTACGCCGTCGCCGACGAGCACACCGACCAGTACGCCGGTGCCGAGCGCGACTCCTTCGCCGACGCTGACGCCACGACCGACGGATACGCCTACCGCCACGCCTACGTATACCCCTTCACCTACCCCAACGCGTACGCGGCGTCCAGTAACGGCAACGCCCCGCCCGCCCACGGCGACGCCGGTGCCGGTGCCAACTGCTATAGCTCCTGCCCCGCTAACGCCTGAGGATGAGTCATCCTATGGTGAGGGGGCCATCATCCGCGTGGCTTGGCAGAGCTTTCACACGCTCGCTCCCGATGAATGCTACTTGTTGACGGTTAGCTATGTCCGCGGTGGAGCAAGGGTTGACCTACCTGTATGCGTGCAAGAGACCCAGTGGTGGGTGGACGACGGGCTCTATCTGCAAGCTGATCAGGAGACCGGGCGCGCTTACAACTGGAGCGTTCGGGTGGTGCGTGAGGAAGTCGATGAGGACGGAAATATACGCTACGTGCCACTGGGGCCACCGAGCGAGGAATGGACTTTCTATTGGCGCTAGGTTTCGGTCAAAGCAGAAAGAGCTAGTGCCTTCTGTAGAGAAAACGACCCCGCTCCTGCCCAACAGGGCAGGAGCGGGGTCGCTGTTACGAAACCTCTTGCGGGTAGCAGACTACCGTTGAGTCCAGCTTAACCGGCAGACGGCATCTCCTTTTTCCTCAAAGTACTCAACCTTCACAGTATGGTCGCCTTCGGCTACGTCCACATCGACGACGTAGGTTTTCGCCGAAGTGACATGCCATTGATCAATGATCTGGTTGTCGTCGACCCAGATGCGGATGCCATCGTCGGATGTGGCGGTAAAGCGGTAGCTGCCTCCAACAAAGTGGAAGACCCCGGTAAAGCGCGCCGAGAAGTAGTCAGCCGACACGCCGGATTTGGGCGCATTCTTGCCCCAGTCGAAATCTATAGAGTCATAGTTGCCGGTCGCCACAACAGGGTCCCCAAGGCCGGTGTTGTTATAATACTTCCCCGTCCATGCAGCGCCAGCATCGATACGCTCCGGCCAGAATGTGACCTGGGCTGCGCCCTGGTGCTGGTAGTAATCGATCTGTAGGGAGTGCTTGCCAGCGCTGAGTTGCCTGTCCGCTGTGTACATGGTCGGCGCGGAGTCGTGCCACTCGTCAATGATCTTGATTCCGTCGATCCAGACGCGTACCCCATCGTCTACCTTGGCGTAGAACCGGTAGAGACCTGCATCAAAGTAGCGTTCTCTCGTGAACCGTACTGCGTAGTTCTCTCCTCCGATGCCCGTTGGGCCTGTCGTGCCCCAGTCAAATGCCACCGACTTTATGTTGCGGGTGAACTTGGGATCTCCACTGAAGTAGCGGTTGTCCCAGTACTTGGCGGTCCATGGTCCTGTCGGCGTCGGAGTTGGTGTTGGCTTGGGAGATGGCGTGGGGCATGCAACTGGGATCTTCAGGCGCTGGCCCGAGTAGATCAGGTTAGGATTGCTGAGCGAGTTGAGATTTGCTATGGCTTGCCAGGTGGTGCCATAGCGAGCAGCGATCAGTTTCAGGTACTCACCGGGTTTGACAACGTGGATCTTGGTACAAGACGTCACAGGTTGGCAATTCACCGGGATTGTGAGCCGCTGGCCCACATAGATGAGGTTTGGGTTCCAGAGATTGTTCGCGTTCACTATGGCCTGTACGGTGACACCATAGTAGCTGGCGATCATGGTCAGATTCTGGCCGGGTTTGACCACATGATATACGGGCTGGCAAGTCTGTGCTTCAGCCGTAAATGAGAGCCCCGCGAGCAACAGGGCAACTAGGACGACTATGGAAAGCAATCGGCCTTTCATAGGTACTACTCCTTTCCATGCAAAAGCATGCTAATGGCCTATAGTCAACCTGTCTTCACTATTATACACCATTTTGCTTATTATGGCAATACCCCTTTTGGCGTATCTTGAACAGATCTATCGGCTTGCGGGCTTATCCTATCTGTTGTAGATCACTGTCTGCAAGGTACGAGCAGTGGTGTTCAGGTGCCTTGTCTGGGACGCTGGGGCAAATCGGTCAAGCAGATTCCTCAACTCGATTGTGAGGTCCAGGCAAAGAAATCCGAGGCCCATCTGAAGGGTACGCCGGCAGCCGTAGCAGCCTGCTCGTCAGTCTCCATATCGCCGACAAACAGGCAGTCCTGCGGGCGTGCCCCAAAGCGTTTCAGGGCATCGAGTATAGCGCCTGGGGCTGGCTTGCGGTTGGGGCAGTGGATAGCATAGCNCGGATCGGTTCCATCTGGATGGTGGGGGCATAGGTAACTGGCATCCACTTCCACTGGTAGGGCATTCAGCACAGCTTTGTGCGTGGCATGGGCCAGCGCCTCAGTCATGTAGCCAAATGCTACGCCGCCCTGGTTGGTGACGATCACAATCCGCCAACCCATTGCGGCAGACTGCTGGAGCTTGTTCGTCACGCCGGGCAGCAGCTCGATCTCGCCTGGGTGGTTGGGCGGCCTACTGCCCAGGCGCTGATTGAGCGTGCCATCCCTGTCCAGAAAAAGCAGACGTCCGGTCTTGATGCGCTGCCACATGGACGGGGTCATCGGTATCATGATGCTGCCTTGAGGGGGACTGCCGTAGAGAGCATAGCTCCGCACGCCGTGATGCCAGGCGTAGAGAACGCTATAGGCGCAGACTGTGGCATCCAGCGTGTCTTCGAGCGCTTTGAATCGACGGCCTCGCAGACCCTCTATGGGTGCCGACATGAGATCCGGTGGCATGTACAGTGGCGGAGTCGCCTCGCGTAGGGAATCCAGGTGCTGGCGCAGTTGGTGCAGTTCTCGCCAGCGAAGCGCGTATGTGCGCTTGGATCTTGCTTTGTACTTGAGCGTGCGGTTCAGCTGGAAGAGAGACACTGTCGCCGGGTGGGGAAAGACTTCAATAACCCGCCGAGTATCGTTTTGGCGCTGGATGGCTGGATCGTGTTGAAAGCCCAGAGCCTCGAGTTCCCGGCGGATGGATTCGGCCCTCAGGCCTCCATACCGCTCCAGGTTCTGACGGTTTGCCGGGTAGGGAGCTGCGTGGTAGCGGCCAAAGACGGAGGCTACCTGCCTGTCACATAGCCGAGATCCATCCGGGTTAGGAACAGAAAGCGGGGCATCGATGGCTACGAGCCCGGAGGTGTTGGGCGGGACCGCCTCAGTAATAAAGGAGAGTATCTGGTCGTCGCTGCCAAGCGCTGACGTCGCGGCAAGAACGCAACCCTTCGCTGATAGGACTATGCCTCCCGAGGGGTTGCGCGGTGACCATGCCAGGTCAAGGCCGACAAAGCGCACCGATCAGGACGCTGTGGCTTCGGGGTCTGAGAGGTCTACCACAGAATCGTACGAACCGTACGGATTCTCCTCGTGATGGTCGGCGTGCCAGTCGTTCTGCCACTCCTTTCCATCGATGAGGTAGCGAAAGCAGTAGGACTTGCCCGTCTCCAACTCCAGGGTTGCTTTCCAGTTGGCGTCCGATCGGTCACGTTTCATCGGCGTAGCGGTTGTGTCCCAATCGTTGAATTCGCCCACCAGATTCACTCGTTCTGCCCACATATTGGAGGGCAACTCGAACGTGACACGCATGAATCCTTTCTTGCTGGCAGATTCCTTTTTGATCATCCTTCCCCCTTGCTAGTGCGGGTCAACCTGTGCTAACTTCGTATCACGAGCGCGCGGGCCGGGGCCGCATCGCTCCCTTCAAGCTTGAGAGGCAGGCATACAAGTTCACAGGGACCCGGTGGCACACGGCTCAAGTCGAGTCCCTCCAAGATGATCACCCCTGCTCCTAGCAAGGTGTGATGCACCCGGGAGTCCTTTCTGCCAAAAGCCTCAACGGAGAGATAGTCCACACCAACCAATCCAACCTCCCGCTTGACCAGCCACTCTGCTGTCTTGGGCGCGAGATGAACAAAGTTCCGCTCGAACTCGTTGTATGCATGCTGCCACAGGTCCGAATTGCTTGTTTTAATCAACAGGCGCTTGGTGTCGGATGGAAAATGCGTCCTGGCCAGGTCATATACCTGGATGGTGTTCCCTTCCAGTCCATCCACCTCGACAACATACGCAGGACCCATGAGCACTCGTAACGGAAGCCTGTCAACCGTGGCTCCCTGCTGGATATAGCGGTACGGCGCGTCAACGTGTGTTCCAGCATGGCTGCAGATCTTCACCCTTGAGCCGTTCACCTTGTCGCCCTTGGCTATGCGGGTCGTGGACTCGATCTGGACGGTCGGCTCCCCGGGCCATGCGGGCATCTTTTCGGAGATTGGTACGGTGATGTCATAGATGTACATTAGTCTGGTCCCCGTTCTGGTAGTGTTTGTCGCGGCACCGCGACAATCCCGGGCCATTATAGCGTAACCGCTTGGATGTGTCAATCCCACCACAGTCCTATTGTGCGACTGCTGCGAAGCCGGTCCTTTTGGATGCTGGGCAAGCGAGCCCTCGCTAACAAGGACAACAGAGATGTGTGCGAGTGGATCTGATGGGTTGACCTGGCAGGGAAGGAGTTGTACAATGAGAGCGTGAGTCGCGTGGAGTGCCAATATGCCTGAAGCCCCGGAGCGAACCTTCAATACAGTGCGCCTTGACATCGAGTTGCGCGGCGCGCTCGAGCGCGCTGTCGCGCTGCTACAGGACGGTGAGACAATTGCTTTTCCAACTGACACAGTCTATGGCATTGGCGTCTGTGCTTTCCATGCGGAGGCTGTCGAACGGCTGTACACACTGAAAGGGCGGCCCTCTCACCTGCCCATCCCGTTGTTGCTCCCCGATGTTGCTGCCATGTCGAGCGCATGCGTCGATATCCCACAGATCGCCTGGAAGCTTGCTGCGCGCTTTTGGCCTGGCGCTCTCAGCTTGGTGTTGCGGCGAGCTTCAACGGTGCCTGATGTGGTGACCTCCGGTGGAGAGACGGTCGCCGTGCGCGTGCCGGATCACAGTCGAGTTCGGGAGCTATGCCGCGGGTTGGCGGCGCCTCTGGCAGCGTCGAGCGCGAACCAGCACGGGGAGCCGCCTCCGATCACTGCTGAAGGCGTCAATCGTGCCTTCGAGGGACGGATCCCTCTGATCCTGGATGGCGGAACGTGTGAGGGTGGGATGGCCTCGACTGTGCTTGACCTAACTGTTGAGCCTCCGGTCATCTTGCGCCAGGGGCCTATCTCAGCCCGCCAACTGGCGGAGATTGGTGGGCTCTGGAGCGATTGACCGGCCAGGTTGCCCGTGCTATAATCGACGGTGACGTGTGACCGAGTCAGAAAGTCCATGGGGGATGTGAACAAGATTGGCTTGGTCCGGAAGCTCACCCTATCACTAGTGAGGGCAAATGCTCATCGGGATTGATGCCAGTCGGGCTACGACGGCACAGCGTACAGGCACCGAAACCTACTCACTGCACCTCATCCGCGCGCTATTGGACCAGGGGACGGGACACCGATTCCGACTCTACTTCAACCAAGCGCCGGCTCCCGGGCTCTTTCCCAAGAGCGTCGAGACGCGCGTGATGCCCTTTCCACGGCTCTGGACCCATGTGCGCCTCTCCCGCGAGATGCAGGCAGCACCCACTGACGTCCTTTTTGTACCCTCACATGTGCTGCCGCTCATCCATCCACCGCGCAGCGTGGTCACTGTCCACGACCTGGGTTTTCGCTACTACCCCCAGGCGCACACCCTCTTCCAGAATCTCTATTTGAGATGGTCAACTCGTTACAATGCGCGGGCTGCCACGCGTATCGTGGCTGATTCGGAGGCTACGCGCAGGGATCTGCTTCGCGCCTACGCAGTCCCCGCCGATCGAATCGTGGTGGTCTATCCCGG
>P_1C_Sed_1_UnCtyDRAFT_1000044_pt1 | contig 18545 bp, 16 predicted proteins | sample Pon1CUnioCityCA_6_FD_11282 | JGI IMG/M metagenome (IMG submission 11282) | reverse complement strand
CACCCTGACGATTTCGGGCGATTGGAGGAGATGGAGCAGGCAGGGGTACGGGTATACGCCACGGCTGCACCTGAGACGTCGGGCATAGCCAATTACTACGACTCGACCGACATGGAGCGGCGGATCTGCAAACCCCTGGGCTTCGCTGGGCCGTTTTCCGTTGAGGAGATCCCGTCCCTCCAGGCCAAGATCTATGTGGTGGCTTCGATCATCGCTGGCGAGGTGGATCTGTACCTGCTGAAAGAGCTGGCACGCCGCGGACCGGTGGCCATCGACGCCCAGGGATTTGTGCGAGTTCGAGAAGGTGATGAATTGGTCTTTCGTAGCTGGTCCGAGATGGCGGAGGGGCTGGCCCACGTGACCTATCTCAAGACCGATAGGGCCGAGGCCGAGCTTCTTACCGGGCTGGGCGACCTGCGAGAGGCTGCTCGTCGCCTGGCTGAACTGGGTCCCCGTGAAATCGTGCTCACCGAGTCATCTGGGGTCACCGTCTATGCGGATGGCCACCTCTTTCACGCTCCCTTTACTCCCTCTTCGCTGGATGGCCGGACAGGTCGTGGAGATACTTGTTTCTCCACCTATCTGGGCAGGCGACTCACGGCCTCTGCAGAAGAGGCAACGCGACTGGCGGCAGCGGTGACCACGCTAAAGCAGGAGCAGTCCGGACCCTGGCGGGGTACGGTTGGCGAGGCAGAAGCTCTGATGGCAAGACAATGGGCCAGCACGGAGCTATAAGCTGGGGTCCCACGGTAGATCAGCAAGCATGATTGTGAGCCGGAGCCAACTCCGCCTGCTCCTTCCCCTCGGCACGGCCATGGCACTGTCCCTGACCGGGGACTCGACCATGTACGCCGTGCTCGCCAGCCAGATCGACTTCCTTGGTATCAGCCTGGGTGTGGTGGGCGTGCTCCTTGGCGCCAACCGTATGGTGCGCATTCCGGGCAACCTAGTAGCTGGCTCGTTGTACGACCGTGCGGGACGCCGCCCGTTGTTTCTCACCGGCCTTGCGTTGGGAATTGTGTCCACGCTGAGCTACAGTCTGGTTCGCGGCTTCTGGTCGCTGCTTGCTGGACGGGTCCTGTGGGGCATCGCATGGGCGCTGATCAACGTGGGTGGCTACACGATGATTCTGGATCGCTCGTCAATCGCTGACCGGGGCCGGATGACCGGTCTGTACCAGATGGCGTTCATGCTCGGGCTTACCATCAGCCCTATACTGGGCGGGACACTCACAGACATCCTGGGTTTCCAGCGAGCTGTGCGGATCTGCGCCCTGGTCTCTGGCTTTGGGCTGCTTGTCGCTCTGGTTGCGCTGCCGGAGACCAGGCCGGAGCGGGGAGCAGACAGTCCCGACTCTGCAGGAAGGATGGGCTGGGTCAAGCCAGCGGACTTGGTGGGTATGCTGCGGCGTGTCGATTGGCGCATCCTTGCCGCCAGCATCATCTACCTGGTAGTCCTTTTTGTGAACAGTGGCGTGTTGATGTCGACCATCAGTCTGTACCTGGAGCAGAGATGGGGTACCACTGTGACCATGGGTGCCAGGGCCATTGGTGTCGCATCCCTGGGCGGACTGCTTCTGGCACTGCGCTCCGCCGTAGGCATTGTCGCTGGTCCAGTCGCTGGGCTCCTTTCTGACCGCATTGGCGACCGCTGGCCTGTTGTGCGCGTGGGTCTATTGCTTGGCTCCGCGGGTTTTGTGACTCTGGCTTTTCTGGCCAGTGTGGGAGCTGTGCCCCTGGGTGTGGCGCTGATCTCGTTGAGTGCAGGAGCTTTGGCGACATCCCTGACAGCGTTGGTTGGGGACCTCGCCGAGAGACGGCGGCAGAGCCTGACCATGGGCGGGCTGGCCACGGCGGGCGACATTGGCAGCGCTCTCGGCCCCATCTTTGCCTATGGACTTGCCGTTGCGCTAGATCTGCGCTGGGTGTATCTGGCCTGTGCGCTGGCTCTGTCTGTGGGTCTGCTGGCAACCCTGGGACAGGGGGGTAGGGTGCCCCAGAAGAATCCGCAAAACTGAGGTCTTGACAAAGCTAATACCGTGTGCTATAATTGCACACGTGTGCATTCACCTTTTGGGGACCTATTTTCTCGCGTTCTGCGAGCCGGGATGCATGCGTGGGCAGGGGCTACGGGTATGGCCGTTTCGATCAAAGACATTGCCAGGGCTGCAGGCGTCTCGCACTCGACGGTGTCTCGAGCACTGAGCGGCAGCTCCTTGGTCAGAGAAGAGACCAAGGAACGCATCCAGCTGCTGGCTAAGGAGATGGGCTACTCTCCTGACGCTCAGGCACGCAGTCTTGTTATGGGCCGGACGCAAACCATTGGCGTGGTGGTGACGACCATTACCGATCCTTTCATCGCCGAGATTGTGGAGTCCATCGAGAACACCGCGCAGAGGCGTGGGTACAGTGTGATCCTGGCAAGCTCCCAGTCCGAGCCAGAGCGGGAGATCGCGGCAGTGGAGATTCTTCACTCAAAGCGGGTTGACGGTGTTATCGTAGCCTCTTCACGGGTGGGTGCTTACTATCAAGCTCATCTTGAGCGATTACGAGTCCCCGTTGTCCTTGTCAACAGCCGCAGCGAGCAGCGCGGACCGTATACCTTTTCCGTTAGCGTAGACAATCATCACGGTGGGTACCTTGCCACCCGGCACTTGGTCGACGCCGGACACCGGCGGATAGCATATGTCAGTGGTGCCCCCGACCATAGCGACGATCTCGCACGGATGGAAGGCTATCGACAGGCCCTGCGCGAGGCAGGGATCGACGCCGATCCGGCGCTGCTAGTGCCTGGAACGGGTCGCATCGGGGGTGGAGAGCGGGCCTTGCCGGCTCTGCTGGCTCTATCGGACCGTCCTACTGCCGTGTTCTGCTATAATGACATGACAGCCATTGGCCTGCTACAAGCTGCTCGCAAGAAGGGAGTTTCCATACCAAGCGATCTTGCGGTCGTGGGCTTTGATGACATTCCTTTGGCATCCTTTGTTGTTCCCTCGCTCTCTACCGTTGTCCAGCCCAAGCGCAGGCTGGGGCAGCGGGCTACAGAGATGGTGTTGGACTTGCTTCTGGGGAGCAGACAGGCCAAGGGGACACTGTCGAATGTGACGATGCAGGGCAAGCTGACTATACGCGAATCTTCGGGAGGATCGCGCGCCCAATGACACTCACAACAACCATGGAGAGCTGCAGATGAAAGGCTTGGTACTTGATGCAAAGTGGGATCCCAGGCCGGAATATGAAGTATCCGATTGGGAAAAGCAGACTGGAAAGGCTGTTACGGGGAGCAGTGTTTGGCGCTATCCCAAGTTAGAGGTGCGGGATTGGCCGGATCCGTCACCTGGGCCGAAGGATGTGGTGCTCGCGGTCCAGGCCTGTGGCGTATGTGGTTCGGATATGCACTTCTACGAGAGCGACAAGGATGAATACATCCTCTATCCGGGTCTGACCAAGTTCCCGACTATTCTCGGGCACGAGTTCTCTGGCAAGGTCGTCGAGGTCGGCAGTGAGGTGGAATTGCTAACAGTCGGCGATATGGTGACCGTTGAGGAGATGCTCTGGTGCGGCCGATGCATTCCCTGCCGCAATGGGTATCCCAACCACTGCGCAAATCTGGAAGAGATCGGCTTCACGATCCCCGGAGCCTTTGCCAACTATATCGCTGTCGACGAGAAGCACTGCTGGCCGATTGATTCCATCGCTGAGCGATTCGGTAGTGAGGAGAAGGCCTACGAAATCGGTGCGATGACCGAGCCGACTACCGTCGCCTACAACGGGATGTTCGAGCGGGCAGGTGGATTTAGGCCCGGGCACTATGTTAGCGTCTTTGGCGCGGGCCCTATTGGCCTGGCCGCCATCGGTCTGGCCAAGGCGGGTGGTGCGGGCATTATCGCCGCCTTTGAGATCTCGCCGGTGCGGCGTGAGCTAGCCGCCAAGGTTGGCGCCGATTACGTCTACGATCCGCGCGAGGTCAGTGCGGGCGACGTGCTAATGGACTTGAGCAAGGGGGCGGGTTTTGACTTTAACGTCGAAGCAGCGGGTGCCCCCCATCTGACTATTCCGGAGATGGAGAGGGCTCTGGCTATCAACAGCAAGGTCGTCCAGATTGGGCGTGCTGCCCAGAAGGTGCCCATGTACTTGGAGTCGTTCCAGGTCCGGCGCGCACAGGCGTTTGGCGCGCAAGGGCATTCGGGTCACGAGACGTTCCCGAACGTGATCCGCATGGTTGCGGCTGGGCGCCTCGATCTGAGTCCGATAGTCACTGCACGCTTCGATCTGGAGGCAACGGTGGAAGCGATCGCCAAGTCCACAGAGCGTGCGGATGGCAAGATCCTGGTCAAGCCGAACTAGGCGTGCGATGTAGCTGGCTTTGCAGACCTGTCGTCGGCTTGCATGGGTCTTGAGGAAAGGGGGTGATGGCAAACCGTAACCAGTAGCCAGGGATGTATGTGCAGTAAAGCAAGATTTCGTTAACGCAGTACAAAAACAGAGGAGGAAGATAGAAATGTCACGTGCAAAAGTAATTCTGCTGCTGTTGGTTGTTCTTAGTTTGATGTTGTCGGCTTGCGGTGCGACCGAAGAGCCTGAGACTGTAGTGGAGGAACCCGAGACCGCGGTCGAGGAGCCCCAAGTTGAGGAGCCCCAGGTCACCCAGGAAGGATACGTAATTGGCTTGGCAGTGCACGAGAACCCGGCCGAGTCCTCATTCTGGGGTGTGGTGGAGACGGGTGCCAAGGATGCTGCGGCAGCTATGGGCGTTGAGCTCAAGTCCGGCGGCAGCTTGGATCCCGCGGAGCAGGCGCAGCTCATCGAGACCTACATCGCCGATGGTGCCGACGGTATCATCGTCTCCCTGTCGAACCCTGACGCCATGAAGGATGCGGTCTTGAAGGCGACCGACGCAGGCATCCCGGTCATTACCATCAATTCTGGTGTGGATGTCTACAAGGAACTGGGGGCAATCACCCATGTCGGCCAGACCGAGTTTGTGGCTGGTCAGGGTGCAGGCGAGCAGTTCAATGAAGCCGGTGCAGGTAAGGTCATGTGTGTCATCCACGAGGAAGGCAACATCGGCCTGGAGGAGCGCTGTGACGGCCTGGCTGACACCTTTGGCGGTGAAGTGGAGCGCTTTAACGTCGCCACGACGGGTGTGCGTGATATTGCTGGCACCTTGTCGAGCATTCAGGACAAGCTGATTGCCGACAGCGACATCGACGCCATACTGACGCTGAATCCTAACATTGCCGATGCGGCAATGCAGGCCATTGAGGCGGTTGGTGGCTCTCAGAAACTGGCGACATTTGACCTCAGCCCTGACGTCCTCGAGGCTATCGAGGAGGGCAAGATTATGTTCGCCATCGACCAGCAGCAGTACCTACAGGGGTACCTGCCGGTAGTGTTCTTGTATCTGTACAATGCAAACCTCAATACCGTCGGTGGCGGTCTGCCTGTGCTAACTGGCCCCGGCATCGTGGATGCTAGTAACGCAGGAGCCGTGAAGGACCTCGCCGCAGCTGGAACCCGGTAGGTTCATATGTGCTTATGCGCATAGTCCTGGGATGATCAGGTTGCTGTCGGTAGCTATGTAGCCGGCAGCAACCTAGTCCTGGGAGCTATGTCTGCGTTCCAAGAGGGCTGCGGCGCTCTGACATTCCAGGCAGAGCGCCGCGGCCCAGGGTAGGCGGAGCAAAGGAGGGTTTGAATGGCAGTAAATACGACAGGTGGGGCCCAGCAAGATGAACGCTTGGCTGAGGTTGGCTTCTTCCGTAGAGCTCTTCGGCAGCCTGAGGTCGGTGCGCTCATCGGGGCAGTGGTTGTCTGGGCCTTCTTTGCAGTTGTTACCCCGCAGAACTGGGTGTCGGTCATGGGCCTTGCACGCATCCTGGATTCGTCCTCTACGCTGGGTATCATGGCAGTTGCCGTTGCGCTGCTGATGATTGGAGGTGAGTTCGATCTCTCTGCTGGCGTTATGACAGGTACAACGGCCTTGATCACGGGCATGATCTCCACGCAGCTGGGATGGAGTGTGTGGGTGACGATGCTGGTCGCCCTTGTCTTTGCCCTCGTGGTCGGTTACCTCAACGGCCAGATGGTAGTCAAGACGGGGTTGCCAAGTTTCATCGTGACCTTGGCCACCTTCTTCATGCTGCGAGGAGCTAACGTAGGCGTCACCCGCCTGGTAGTCAACCAGGTCAGGGTGGCCGGGATTGACGCAGCGCCGGGATTTGACGCCGCTCGCTTGCTCTTTAATACAGAGTTCACCTTGTTCGGTGCAGAGTTCAGGACAGTGACCATATGGTGGATCGCGATCAGTATCGTAGCGAGCTGGATCCTGCTCCGTACCAAGTTCGGCAACTGGATCTTTGCTACGGGTGGAGACGCCAACGCTGCCCGGAGCCAGGGAGTGCCGGCCGTTCGTGTCAAGATCGCGCTGTTTATGACCACGGCCCTGGCAGCTTGGCTTGTGGGAACGATGAATGACCTGCGCTTGCGCTCGGCTGTTGCAAGCCAGGGTATCGGCAATGAGTTTATCTACATTATCGCCGCCGTCATCGGCGGTTGCTTGCTGACCGGTGGATACGGGTCGGCCATCGGTGCTTCCATCGGGGCCCTTATCTTTGGCATGGTCCGCGTGGGGATCACCTTTGCGGGCTGGGATACCGACTGGTTCTACGCATTCCTCGGCATCATGCTGCTGGTCGCGGTTCTCGTCAACAACTACACCAGGAAGCGGGCGGAAGCGGTGACTGTTGAGACGGCCAAGGCCAAGACTGACGAGAAGGAGGAGACCTCATGAGTGAGCCGATCCTTGCAGTTCGTAGCGTATCGAAGCTCTTTGGCAGCGTGATCGCTCTGAGCAACGTCTCGGCCGAGGTATATCCTGGTGAGGTCACTTGTCTACTTGGTGATAACGGTGCAGGCAAGTCAACGCTCATCAAGATCTTTGCCGGTGTTCACCAGCAGACCGAAGGGGACTATTTCTTCGAGGGGGAGAAGGTGAGCTTCTCTTCGCCGCGCGAGGCTCTTTCCCGCGGGATCGCCACAGTGTATCAGGATCTGGCCATGGTGCCGCTGATGCCGATTTGGCGCAACTTCTTTCTGGGCGCCGAGCCAGAGAAAGGGTGGGGGCCTTTGAAGCGGTATGACATCGACTTTGCCAAGCGCACCGTGCGCGAGGAACTGGGCAAGATGGGGATCGATATCCGTGATCCCGATCAGCCGGTAGGAACCATGTCCGGTGGCGAGCGCCAGTCATTGGCTATCGCCCGGGCGGTCTACTTTGGGGCAAAGGTTCTCATCCTTGACGAGCCCACGGCAGCCTTGGGCGTGCGGCAGGCCGGTACGGTGCTAAAGTACATCGCCCAGGCAGCGTCCCGGAACCTGGGTGTTGTGTTCATCACGCACAACCCGCACCATGCCTATCCTGTCGGTGACCGCTTTATCATTTTGAAGCGCGGTCAGACGCTGGGCATCTGGCAGAAGGAAGAGATTACCCGCGAGGACATGATCCGGAGCATGTCGGGCGCAGATGAGCTGGAAGCCTTGACGCACGAGCTTGATGAGGTTGCGCGCCGTCGTGGGGCGTCAGCGGCTGCCGGGCAGAACTAGCATCTGACCACATGCCGTTCCGGAAATTCAGTGTCTGCGCGCAAGTGGAGTAGCACCATGCGGGGAACTGGGTGCCTCAACCGGGAGGTCCGGGTCATCCCGTTCCTCGTGTGGGGTACTCTGGTGCTGACTGCTCTTTGCAGCGTCTCGCTGGAAAAGCCCCCGCGATGCTGCGGACAGCCTCAGCTTATCTTGGACGCGTCGGTTGCCAGCGACCTGGCCGTAGTGGCTGAGGACACGTGGGTGCAGTTCATGGATGTGCTGGAGGCCAGGAGCAGCTGTTTTGGCGATGTGCGCCTGCGAACATCGCGCACCTTGGAGGACCGCGCGGCGTACAGTCCAGGCACGCATACCGTCACGGTGCGCGTCCCGGCTACCAAGGCGCTGCTGCAGGGCGCGCTGGTGCACGAGTGGGCGCACCATGTCGAGTTCCAGTGCCATGAGCATGAGGAGTTGAGAGATGCGTTCTGTCAGGCGCAGGGGCTGTCGCTTGATATGCCATGGCGGTGGAGTATGGATGAGGCTGAGATCGCGGCCGGTGTGTGGGCCGAGATGCCGTCTGAGCAGTATGCTGAGGCGATGGTGATGGTCGTATTGGGTAGACGCAGGATCGCTACTGCTGCCCAAGTCAAGGGCGAAGCGGTCCGGGTCGTTGCCGAGTGGGCAGCTGGGTCCAATCCCTGAACTGGCCACGATCTGCAATGCTTGAGTGAGGAGATGGACACTATGTTTGAGAGAATTCTCGTGCCTGTGGACGGATCCCAGCACGCGCGATATGCGGTCGAGATGGCCATTGACCTGGCAAAATGCCACGGCTCATCCGTATACCTACTGCACGTGATTCGTGATCTGTCACTGCCGAAGGAGATATTGGCTATGATCAAGGCGGGAGAGGTTACACAATCCCGCACAGAGATTCTTCAGGACTCGGCCGAGATCATACTGGAGAATGCGACCGCCAAGTTCATAGAGGCTGGCGTTACCGACGTCGAGAGCGATTACGTTCTGGGTGATCCCGCTTCCAAGATTCTGGCACATGCTGGCGAAAAGGACGTGCGCCTGATCGTGATCGGCCATCGAGGACTGGGGCCTACTGAGGGACTGCTAGGTGGTGTGGCGCGCAAATTGGTGAACAGGACCACAATCTCAGTCTTGATTGCTACTGGGTCCTGAGGAAACGCTATGGGTATGAATTCGCGCACCAGAGTGGTCCAAGCACTTGACCATCAGGAGCCTGACCGTATCCCCTTCGATCTAGGAGGCACAGGACTCAGTACGATACACGTCACGGCTTACGAGAACTTGCGCCGCCACCTACGGCTGCCAAAGATCGAGCCTGAGGTCGCCTTTGTGCCCGAGCAATTGGTTCGGGTCGACGAGGACCTGGCTCAACGCTTGGACGCTGATGTGAGGCCGGTGCTTCCTGGAACCACTTCCTCCTTCAAGTACGTCTTCCGCGACGAGGGCGACTATGAAGCTTATACCGACGAGTGGGGCATCGGCTGGCGCATGCCGGTGGACGGTGGATTCTACTATGACATGTATCACCATCCGCTGGCCGCCGCTGACTCGTTGGAGGAGATGAAGGCGCACCCGTTCCCCGATCCGCTGGACGATGGACGCTTTGCCCCACTTCTCGCGCAGGCAGAGGCGGCAGCCGCTGCGGGCAAGGCCGTGGCGCTGGCAGGTCCGTGTGCGGGAATCGCCGAGGTCTATTCCTGGCTGCGCGGGTATGAAGAGTACTACATAGACCTGGCCCTGAACCAGAGCTGGGTGGCGTACATGCTCGACCGACTGGTGGAGTTCAAGAGCGCCTATTGGGAGCGCGCTCTGGCTGAGATCGGACATCTGGTGGATGTTGTGGTCGAGGCGGATGACCTCGGGGGGCAGAACTCCACGTTGATGTCTCCCCGCACCTATCGCGAGCTGATCCAGCCGCGCCACGAGCGCCTCTTCTCGTTCATCAAGAGGCAGGCGCCGGTCAAGGTCTTCTACCACACCTGCGGGGCAGTTCGAAGCCTGATCTCAGACCTGATCGATGCCGGGATCGACATCTTGAACCCGGTCCAGATCAGTGCGGCAGGCATGGATCTGCACGAGTTGAAGCAGGAGTTCGGGAAGGATCTGGTCTTCTGGGGTGGTGGCGTGGACACGCAGCAGGTCCTTTGGACGGCTAGTCCCGGCGAGATCCGTGACCACGTGCGGAAGAATATCGATGCACTGGCTCCTGGCGGTGGTTTTGTCTTTGCCGCTGTCCATGATATTCAGGCAAACGTACCACCGGAGAATATCATGGCCATGTGGGAAGCATGGCAGGAGTATGGGGTATACGCTTGATTCTGCAAGCGGCGGTAGCAGTGTTTTACTCAGGATTCTGGCCTGCCTGGCAGCGTGCTTGTGCGGGCTTGATCGAAACATAACATAAGGAGTGATAACATGACAGAGAAAAAACTGCCAGCTAACCTGCTGGCAACCGATCAACCCGATCTGTTCTTTGAGGACAATACGGTTGGCCGAATGAAGAAAGAAGTCTGGGATATGAGCGATTTGGAGATAGACGCTCTGCTGGCTGACTATGGCATCCCGTCTCCAGTGGAGTGGGGAAAGGCCGGCTCCTATATCCAGACCACTGTGCGGTGGCAGGTTGAGGAGAACCGGAAGAAGAACGATATTGTGTTCATCCCCATCGGCTGTACAGAGCTGCATGGCGCGCACCTGCCGAGTGCTTCGGATACACTGTACGTGAGCCAGATCTTGGAGGGCGTGCGCCGCTACACGGCAAAGCGTGGCGCGCCGGTCAGCTTGGCCCTCCCCCCTCTGAACTACGGCTCGCACCCCTACCACCACATGGGCATGCCCGGTACCATTCCCATCCGTGAGAACGTGGCCCGCGAGTTCATGATTGACGTCATGCTGGGGTTGTGGAATGATGGTTTCCGGAAGCAGATCCTCGTCAACAATCACGGTCATCTGTGGATGCTCGAATCGGTCATCCAGCAGTTCCAGAAGCGCTATCACCTGCCGGGCATCTTCCGAGTCATGGACTGGCACCGGGCCGTGCGCGAGTTCTTCCGCACCGAGGAAAAAGGCGGCAAGTTGGATAGCAACTTTGTCCATGCTGACGAGTCCGAGACCTCGCTAGGTCTGCTGCTGCACCCGGACATGGTAGACATGCGCTATGCCGTGGACACGGAGGGCAAGTCCTATCTGCCAGAGGGTCACTTTGACAAGTCGGTGGATCCCTTTGGGCGACCCAGTCGCTGGTCAGAGGGTGAGGGGCACTTTGCTATCGAGCTTGCAGCCACACCAGAGGGTGTGGTGGGCAAGGCGACCCATGGCTCAGCCGAAAAGGCCAAGCGCCCTGTGGCAGCCATTCTCAAGTATCTGACCTTGCTCAATGATCAGATCCTCGAAGTTTTCCCGGCTGGCACCGTGCCGCCGGTCGAGGAAGTGACCTTGAGGACCGCAGAAGACATGGAGCCGTATCTGCGAGAGCCGCTGAGTGAGGGATGGAAGCCTGCGTACAACCTGCCGCGCATAGGCCAGGACTCGAGCCTGTAGCTGTTCTCCCTTCTCTTCTGTCCCCCCTTCTCCAAAGTAGTGCGGAGGAGGGGGGACGCAATTCGCATAGGAGAGCCAACACGATGAAGCTTTCTATCGTGCTTTCCACGCATACTGCTCAGTTCCAGGCTGCTACCTTCAAAGGCGACCTGGGGGCGAACCTCGCCAAGATCGCTGGCTGGGGCTATGACGGGGTTGAATTGGCCATCCGCGACCCGGGCTTGGTGGATGCCGGTGAGCTTCTGAGCGTGGTGGCGGCGCAGGGCCTGGAGATTCCGGCCATCGGCACGGGCCAGGCATGGGGTGAGGAGGGTTTGTCTTATACCGATCCTGATCCCGCGATCCGCGCGGCAGCCATTGAGCGGACTATTGCCCATGTGCCGCTTGCCGCGCAAGCAGGGGCTGTAATCATCATAGGCCTGTTACGCGGCATCGTCAAGCCTGGAGTAGGTCAAGGGCAGGCCATGGCCTGGCTGGTTGATGCACTGCGCCAGGCTTGTGCGGCTGCCAGTGAGCAAGGCGCGCGAATCGCGCTGGAGCCGATCTGTCGCTACGAGACAACGCTGATCAACAATGTCGCGCAAGGGCTGGATCTGGTGGAGCGAGTCGGAGCGGAGAATATGGGGCTTCTTCTCGACACCTTCCATATGAATATCGAAGAGCCCGTGATTGAGGACAGCATTCGCGCTTGCGGCGATCGCATCTTCCACTTTCATGTGGCTGATTCCCAGCGATGGTATCCCGGCTCAGGACATTTGGACTTTTCGCGTATTCTGGATTCGTTGTATTCCAGTGGATACGACGGCTATGTCTCTGGGGAATGGCTGCCCGAGCCGGATGCCGATACTTCAGCAGAGAAAGGCATCGATTATCTGCGAGGGTTGTCGCTGTAGGTGTCTGGGAAATTAGTGGCTTTGGAGGATGGGAGATGAGTATAGAGGACCTTGCTGGCATCACGGTATATCCGCGATCGAAGGTTGAGACGGATGACGCAGGCTTTGCGCTGGTCCGGGATGAGAAGGGAAAGCGACTGGTTGTCCAGGGGAACGCGGCAGGATTCGACGGGGAGGAGCATGGCGGGGCGCTGCTGTGCCCGCTGTCACCGGTGAATGCTGCTGTCCTGAGGGAGCGACTGCCGTGGCTCCAGCCGCAACCTCTGGGACTAAAGTCGTCGGCTGGGTGCGGCGACCGGCTGGGCCTGGCGACGCCGGGGCACATCCAGGCGGTGCGTAGTGCTGGTAATATCGCACCAATCCTGGCCCAGCAGTCGATGCGTGAGAATGCCCGTACGGGGCGCAGTGTGCAGCAAGTGCTAGACGATGCCATGTGGGGTGTGTTCCAGGAAGGCTGGCGTGAGCCCTGGGGTGCTGATGCGGATCACCTCAAGACTACGGCGGATGTCGACCTGTGCGTAGCAGCGGGCTATACCTTCTATACCGTGGATCCAGGCGACCATGTGGACAATGAGGCACACACCGCGCCGATGGAAGTGCTCGTGGACAAGGTCCATGCGCTGCCCTGGGACGGGTTGGAGGATACGCCGGATCAGTTACACGAGCGATATCTGGGCGCTGAATTCCAGGTAGAGGATCTGATGCTTGTGTTTGACGAGATCACCCTAGCGAGGGCTGCGGCCAAATACGGTCGCGCTATTGCCCACACCGCGCGGATGTACCGGCATCTGGTGAAAGCTATGGGGGGGCGCACATTTGAACTGGAGGTTTCGGTAGACGAGACCGAGACGCCAACGTCGCCCCACGAGCACTACTTTGTCGCCAACGAGCTGCGGCGGCTGGGTGTCCAGTGGGTGAGTCTCGCCCCACGATACGTCGGGCGTTTCGAAAAAGGTGTTGACTACATAGGTGACCTGGACACCTTCGATGATGACCTGGCCCAGCACGCTGCCATCGCCCGCGTGTTGGGGCCTTACAAGTTGAGCATTCACTCCGGCTCGGACAAGTTTAGCATCTATCCCTCTTTTGCCAAGTATGCGGGCAATCTGGTGCACCTGAAGACGGCAGGTACCAGCTACTTGGAGGCATTACGTACGATCGCTAGCGTCGATCCTGGTCTGTTTCGCAGGATCCTGGCCTTTGCACTGGAACGCTGGGAAGAGGACAGGGCCACCTATCACGTCTCGGCCGATCCGGACAAGGTACCAGGTCCAGAGGAGACCGGCGATGCTGAGCTGCAAGCTGTACTCGAACAATTCGACGGGCGAGAGGTTCTGCATGTGACCTTTGGCTCTGTGCTGGAGCGTTTTGGGGAAGAGTTGTTGTCCGTGCTGGACGACAATGAGGATGCCTATTACTCAGCGCTCAAGGTCCATTTTGAGCGGCACCTTGCACCATTTGTCAAGTAGTACTTCTGATCCGTTGGCAGTGTTTCCTTAGGAGGAAAGTGGCTATGGCGAATCCGATAACCAAGGCGATCGTTCCTGCAGCAGGTCTGGGCACGCGGCTGTTGCCGGCAACCAAGTCGCAGCCCAAGGAAATGCTGCCTGTGGGGCGTAAACCGGTGGTGCAGTATGTTGTCGAGGAGCTGCAGGCGGCCGGGCTGCATCAAATCCTGATTGTCACGGGGCGCCACAAGCGGACCATAGAGGACCACTTTGATCCGGATCCGGGACTCGTCACCAGGTTGAAGCAGGCTGGCCGGCAAGCGGTGCTGGAGGATCTGGACTACTTGGAGGGCAAGTCGCGTTTGTACTACACGCGGCAGAGCACCCCTCGCGGATTGGGGCATGCGGTATCGCTGGGCGCAGAGTTCGTCGAGGATGCGGAATGCGTGGTGGCCTTGGGTGATTCGATTATTGCTGCCGAGGACCCGGCTGCTCCTCTGCGGGCCATGATGGAGGCATACAGGCAACTGAAGGCTACGGCCATCGTGGCGGTGGAGCAGGTGCCGCGCGAGGAGACCTTTCGGTATGGCATTGTCAGCATAGACGGTGCCGAGCCGCCACCCGGAGAGCCGGTGGCGATGACCGACATCGTTGAAAAGCCGTCGGTAAGCGCGGCGCCCAGCAGGTTGGCGGTGGCTGCACGCTATGTATTTGGGCCTGCTGTGTTTGATGCGTTGGAGCGTACGCTGCCTGACGCGCGTGGCGAGATTCAGTTGAGCGATGCCATCAAGACGCTTATCCAGATGGGCGAGCCGGTATATGCTTGGCCTTTTGCCGCCGATACTCTGCGCTACGACGTCGGGAATTTCGAGAGCTTTTTCCGAGCTTTCGTCGACTTTGCGCTGGCCGATGAGCGATACGGCTATCTGGTGCGCAAGTATATCAAGAGAATCGCCTATGAGCTCTGAGTTGCCCCGTGTGGTCTGCTCGGCACCCGGGAGGGCTGGCATCATCGGGAACCCAACCGATATGTATGGCGGTTCGGTCCTGTCGTGTTCAGTGGGGCTGCGGGCACGTGTGACGATTACGCCTGCCTCAGAGCTGGTGCTGGAGACGCTGGGCCAGGAGTGCCATATTGCCGGCCGGAGTGACTTGCAGCCGCGGGGAGATCGCTTTGATGTGGCCCGGGCCGTGCTGGACTATCTTCAGCTGCCTCCTCTGTCCTGCCGCGTAGCCTACGAGAGCGAAATACCGCTGCGTAGTGGGATGGCCGGTTCTACAGCACTGCTTGTGGCGCTCTTGCGAGGCTTCTTGGCCTGGCAGGGGCACAATCCCCGGATGCACCATCTGGCTGAGAGGGTTCGATACATTGAGCTGAACTTTCTGAAGGTAGTCTGCGGCTACCAGGATGCATATATGTGCACCTTTGGCGGGCTGAACTTTATGGAGTTTCGAGGAAAGCAGTTCTATCGCACGGCTGAAGCGGAGCTATTTGCGACGATAGAGCCGCTGGCTACCCATGTTCCGAGCTTGCCGTTTCTGCTCGCCTTTACGGGCGTGGAGCACGCTTCCAGTGCTGTCCACAAGCCGATTCGTGAGCGCTGGTTAGATGGTGAGGCCAGAGTCGTAGAAGGATACAAGCGCATCACTCAGATCGCGCGTTCGGGCAAGAAGGCCTTGATCTTGGAAGACTGGCCCTTGCTGGGTAAGCTCATGAATGAGAATCACGCAATCCAGCGAGATCTTGGCGGGTCCGGCGAGTCCAATGAGCGCTTGATCTCGGCGGCGCTGGGCGCTGGCGCCCTGGGTGCTAAGCTGGCAGGAGCTGGGGATGGGGGTACGATCATCGTGCTACATCCCGAGCCCGATTCGGACAGGCTGGGCCAAGCCCTGCAGAGTGCCGGGGCCTCGGCTACATACAGGCTCGAGGTGAATCCTGGCGTGAGTCTGGATCAGCTCGAGGTGGGGCAGGATGAGACGTGATGGCCTGTGCTAATGCTGGTGCAATATCGTGGAGGTGAGATGGATAGAGTCTTTGTAGACAGCCTGTTTAGCCTGGAGGGCAAGGTGGTTGCCGTGACAGGAGGCGGTGGCGTGCTTTGCGGTGCCCTGAGCCGGGCGCTCGCTCGTATGGGGGCAAAGGTGGCGGTGCTGGATCTCTTCTTGGGGCCCGCGCAGATTGTGTCTGACGAGATCGTAGAGGCCAGTGGTGAAGCGATCGCTATCCGATGTGATGTCCTCGATAGGACAAGCGTCGTCTCGGCTGCAGAAGCGGTGTCCACTGCTTACGGTCGGGTGGACATGCTGATCAACGGCGCTGGTGGAAACAAGCGGGAAGCGACCACAACTGCAGAGCTCAGCTTTTTCGATCTGCCTGCAGATGCAGTGCAGTGGGTATTCAATCTGAATTTCGTGGGCTCTCTTTTGCCCTCCCAGGTCTTTGGCAAACTGATGGCCGAGCAAGGGCACGGGAATATCCTCAATATCTCCTCCATGAACGCTTTTCGGCCGCTGACGCGCATCCCCGCATACTCGGCGGCAAAGGCGGCGGTGAGCAATTTCACTCAGTGGCTGGCGGTCCACATGGCGCAAGAGTACTCACCTGAGATCCGGGTGAATGCCATTGCTCCCGGCTTTTTTCTGACCGAACAGAACCGCTTCCTGCTCACGGATAGGGAAACCGGCGTCCTCACGCCTCGGGGAAAGACGATCCTGGAGCACACGCCCATGAATCGTTTCGGTGTCCCAGAGGAACTCGTCGGCGCGACGGTCTGGCTCCTATCGCCCGCTTCCGGTTTCGTGACAGGCATAGTAGTGCCGATCGACGGTGGTTTCAGCGCGTTCAGCGGTGTGTAGTTTCAAGACGAATTGGGGATGGTAGTCGCACTGAGGCCCTATCCTCAACCCTAGGAGGTAGGCATGACAGAGTACCCTGATGCAGCTCGGCCTTTGGCCGATCTGGAGCCCAGGCAGGATTTTTTCATCGGCATTGATTCCGACGGATGTGCCTTTGATACGATGGAGATCAAGCACAAAGAATGCTTCACCCCGAATACGATCAAGCATTGGGGCCTCCAAGCGGTATCAAAGTATGCGCGCGAGGCCTCGGAGTTTGTCAATCTCTACTCAAAGTGGAGGGGAATCAACCGCTGGCCCGCGCTGATCATGGTTTTTGACCTGCTCCGCGAGCGTCCCGACGTGCTTGCCCGGCAGGTTACCCCGCCACAGGCTCCCCTGATTCGTGAGTTCATTGCCAACGATCGCTACCCCAAGAGCAATGACGGGCTGCGGGAGTTTATGGCCAGCCGGGACGACCCAGAACTAGATACTGCCTGGGCTTGGACCAACGGCGTCAATGAGACGGTGGCGGATATGGTGCATGGCGTGCCACCGTTCCCCTGGGTGCGCCAGAGCCTATCTTTCCTGGAGGACAAGGCGGATATGATCGTGGTTTCGGCTACACCGCTTGAGGCCCTGTCCCGGGAGTGGCGGGAACACGGTATTGACAAGTATGTCCGCGTGATCGCCGGGCAGGAGATGGGTAAGAAGGCATTGCACCTGAAGCTTGCGGCCGGAACCAAGTATCCGCCGGAACGTGTTCTCATGATCGGAGACGCGCCGGGCGACATGAAGGCCGCGCGTGCGAATGATGCTCTGTTCTATCCGGTCAACCCTGGCTTTGAGGAGGAGTCCTGGCGCAGGTTTTATGAAGAGTCCGTGCACGTATTTCTGGCGGGCGAGTATGCTGGCGACTATGAGGCCAAGCTGATCGCCGAGTTCGAGGCGTTACTACCGGAGGTGCCCCCCTGGAAGACGTAGGTGAATGGGGAGTGAAACGATGCAGCTAATCAGGGCGGAAAGAGAGACCGGATCCCTCAGTGAATCGGACATTCGACAGCTGATAGCTCAGGCTTTCGAGCTAGCCTCGATCGACGGCAAACGAGTGCTGGTTATCATACCAGACAGCACGCGCACCGCTCCGATCCCGCTCTTCTTCCGGCTGTTCCATCGAGTGCTGTCAGGGCGTGTCGCAGCCCTCGACTTTATGGTGGCGCTAGGGACGCACCAGCCCATGAGTGAGAAGGCGCTTCGTTGCCTGGTAGGCATCACTCCAGAGGAGCAGCGGACAACCTTTCCCGAAGTGGGTCTGTTCAATCATCGATGGGACGTGGAAGGTACGCTGGTCACTGTTGGCACAATACCTGCTGATGAGATCAGGGAGCTGTCAAACGGGCTCTTGGTGCAGGAGGTGCCAGTCACGCTGAACCGGCGGATCTTTGATTATGATCAGCTTGTGATCTGCGGGCCAGTATTTCCCCATGAAGTGGTGGGCTTTTCTGGGGGGAACAAGTATCTCTTTCCTGGCATAAGCGGGCCAGAGGTCATCAACCTCACCCACTGGCTGGGGGCGCTGATCACCAGCTATGAGGTGATCGGTAGTGGGTACACACCTGTGCGCGCGGTTATCGATCGTGCCGCAGCCTTTGTCGATGTGCCCAAGTTGTGCTTTGCATCCGTGGTTGTTGGAGACGGGCTCGCTGGTCTGTATGCCGGCTCGCCCGAAGATGCCTGGGAGGCAGCTGCTGCGTTGTCTGCCAGGCGCCACATCGTCTATGTGGAAAGGCCGCTGCAGCGCGTTCTGGCTATCATGCCGGAGATGTACGACGACATCTGGACTGCGGCAAAGGGGATGTACAAGATGGAGCCCGCCATCGCTGATGGTGGCGAAGTGGTGATCTATGCACCACATATCGACGAGATCTCCTACACCCACGGCGTCATCATCGACCAGGTAGGCTATCATGTGCGCGATTACTTCTTGAAGCAGTGGGATCGCTTTCGGGAGTACCCATGGGGTGTGCTGGCACACTCGACGCATCTGAAGGGGATGGGCACCTATGACGCCGAGACCGGCATCGAACAGTCCCGGATTCAGGTGACGCTCGCTACCGGTATCCCTGCAGAGCGTTGCCATCAAGTCAACCTGGGCTACCTCGCCCCCGAGGAAGTTGATATCGCCGATTGGAAAAAGCGCGAAG
>P_1C_Sed_1_UnCtyDRAFT_1000043_pt1 | contig 18652 bp, 17 predicted proteins | sample Pon1CUnioCityCA_6_FD_11282 | JGI IMG/M metagenome (IMG submission 11282) | reverse complement strand
CCCGGTAGATCTCGGCAAAGTCCCCCGCCGAGGGCTGCGACGTGGTCGGCATGCTGTCCGATTCGGCCAGCAGTTTGTAGAACTCGTCTGTCTCGATGTCCACGCCCTCGCGGTACGTCTTGCCCTCGAGCGTGACGACCAAGGGCACCACGTGGATCCCCAACTCTTTCAGTTGCTCCTTGGGCAGGAGCAGGTCCGTACCACTATCGGTCACAATCTGCATTTTGTGCTCCTATATGTTCTGGTATTTTCTTTGCTTTTCATGCTTTGGTCAGCGCTACCGTCACCACCGGCTTGCGCTTGGTTTCCTGGTAGAGGAAACTAGATAGTGCCCGCTCGATCTTTTCTTCCACCTTGCGGGACGCCGTGCCCCCCTTGACCGATGATGCGGCGGAGCGGACGACATCCTCCGCCCGCGACAGCAGGTCCTCAGCGTCGGGGGCGTAGACAAAGCCATGGGTAATGATGCGGGGCTTGCCCACGATCTTGCCTTCCTTGCGGTCATAGCGGGCAACCGCGGTCACGAAACCGCTCTGTGCCAGCTCATCTCGCTGGTTCATGACTGTTGGCCCCACTTCGCCCACCAGCGAGCCATCCACAAACACATAGTCGCCGGGGACCCGCTCTCCGATCGTCATCCGCTCCCCATCAAAGAACAGCGGATAGCCATTTTCGACCACGGCGATGTCCTTCTTGGCGATGCCCAACTCGTGGGCCAACTTGGCGTGCTGTACCAGGTGTCGCAGTTCTCCGTGGACGGGTACAAAGAAGCGCGGGCGGAGCAGGTTGATCATCAGCTTGAGCTCCTCCTGGCTGGCGTGTCCCGAGACGTGCGCCTGGGCCGAGTGTCCGTAATACACGTCCGCTCCCTTCTGAAAGAGGCGGTTGATCACACTATAGGTCGTCTCCTCATTGCCGGGAATCGTGTGCGAAGAGAGCACCACCGTGTCGTGTTCCTGAATGCTCAGCGAGCGATGGCTTCCCGTCGCCAGCCGGTTCAGGACCGCCATCGGCTCGCCTTGGGAACCCGTGGTTATGATGATGACCTGCCGGGGTGGAAGCTTGTCGATTTCGTTCAGATCGATCAGCATGTCATCCGGGATATCCAGATACCCCAGCTCGCGGGCCATCGTAGTATTATCAACCATGCTCCGGCCAGCGATGGCGATCTTGCGGTTGTGTAGCGCTGCTACATTCACCACCTGCTGGACGCGCGAGATCAGCGACGAAAAGGTGGCGATAATCAGCCGGCCCGGCGCTTCGCGCATGATCTGGTGAAACGCGTCGTCCAGCGCTGCCTCTGAGGGCGTGGACCCGGGTTGATCGGCGTTGGTGCTGTCCGATAGCAGCGCCAGCACGCCACGCCCGCTGAACTCGGCCAGCTTGGCCTGGTCTGTGGGCCAGCCATCGACCGGGGTGTGGTCGAGCTTGAAGTCGCCGCTGTGTACGATGAGGCCCGCCGGCGTGGTGATGCCCAGACCAACCGAATCGGGGATCGAGTGGCAGACGTGGTAGGGCTCGATGGTAAAGGGGCCGATGCTGATCGCATCGCCTGCGGCATAGGTATGCAGGGTCGCCTGCTCCAGCATCCGCTCCCGCTTGAGCCTGACCTCGATCAGGCCCCGTGTCAAACGGGTAGCATACACCGGCACATTGAACTCGCTCAGGAAATGGGCCAGTCCGCCGATATGATCCAGGTGTCCGTGCGTGACGAGCACGGCGCGCAGGTATTCCTTCCTGTCGCGCAGGTACTCCCAATCGGGGAGGATATAATCCACCCCGAGCATGTCAGATTCCGGGAACATCATTCCCGCATCGATCACGATGATATTGCGGCCGTATTCGACGATAGTCATATTCTTTCCAACTTCCCCCAGGCCGCCCAGGGGCATGATACGTAATTTTGCAGTCAGTTTTGTTCTCCAAACTGAGGTGAAATCAAATCCCTACCCGAAGCAGTAGTATATGGAGGCGCGGACCAGAACAAGCCCGGTCCGCGCCGATGTTGATCCAATTGTAGATGCTGTCGCCTATCCTTCAGCGACTGGCACTCTTACCACCGGGGTCCACGGTCGCGTTCGGGCCGTGGCTTGGCCTTTTCGACCTTGATCTCCCGTCCATCGATCTGCTTGTTGTTCATCCCGCTGATGGCCTCTTCGGCAGCTTGCTCTGTCGACATCTCGACGAAAGCAAAGCCTCTCGATCTGCCCGTATAGCGGTCGCTGATCAGCCGGACTGATTCAGTCTGGCCGAACTCATCAAACATCGTTCGCAGCTTTTCTTCGGTCGTTTCGTAACTCAAGTTCCCAACGAACAGGTTCTGGGTCATGAATTCTTTTACCAGCCCAGCACAGCTACATCGGTCGCTTGCAGGCCCTTCTGGCCCTGCTCGACGTTGAACTCGACGCTCTGACCTTCTTCCAGGTTCCGGAAACCATCGCCCCGGATTGCAGAGAAGTGGACAAAGACGTCAGGTCCTTCCTCCCTCTCGATAAACCCGAAGCCCTTGGATCCATTGAACCACTTGACGGTTCCAGTTACTCGTTCAGACATTCTTCACCTCTTGTATTTTTTGTTAGGAGGAAGGTGGAGCTGGCGCTCAGTGCATACAAAAAGCACCCAGACTTGTAAGCCTGGGTGCTCAACATCTATGGTGATCTAACCAGATTCTTACTTCATCCTACGGCAATATCTTACCACATCCACGGAGGGCTGTCAAATCGCTGCACAGGCATGGCAGGAACACAATTCTAGCCTGCACGGCGGCTTGTCGTGCCTAGTGGCGCCCGGCGAGATCCAGCAATAACCGGCGCAGCGCCAGGGCGACAGCGGCGAGTTTGGCATACTCTACAATCTCTGGCCTGTCCCCCATGGTGTGCGTCACCTGGGTCATAAGCTCCAAGAGCTGCTTGGACGTGATGGCCATCGCCGGTACCCCGTTCTGCACAAAGATCGAATGGTCGCCCTGGTACCACTGCTCTCCTTCGACCATGCCATCCTGCGTGGAAAACGCCTCCCGGATCGAGCTGGCGATCTCATCCGGACAGCCGTACAAAGAGTAGGCGGTGCCGCCCTCGTGATAGCCTGCCGCGTCCATGTTGATAGCCAGCGCCACCCGGCCCAGCGTGCCCGCGTTCTCGCTGAGATACAGGATCTGTCCCGCGGCGCTGTAATGATCCTCGCCGTTCAGGGCAACCATCTCGATCCCCATATCCCCGCCATAGTCCCGCAATAGCTCAGCGAGCAGCAGCAGGATCGCGACCCCGGTGGCGTTGTCGAGCGCGCCCGGGGTGCCTTCCTTGGCATCGATGTGCGCGCACAGCACGACCCTTCGTCCCGAATCTGGCCCCCTGCGGGCGATCACGTTGTAGCCCTTGGCTGGCAGTCGCTCCGCCTCGATCGCCAGAGAAACCTCCCCGCCCACATGCTCTGCTAACCATTCCCCCTCCTCGTCGGTAGTATAGACGGAGGGAATGTCGAAATCACCGTCCTCGATGAGGGGAAACGGATACATGCCGCCTGCCAGCTCGGGATTCCGCGAGGTGGCGGCGACGATGGCCGCCGGGCTCTTGGTCTCCAGCAGGTTCAGGATCTTCTGGTGCTGCTCCGGGTTGTAAAAGGGAAAGTTCTTGGGCATCAACTGCTCTTTGGCCACGTCCCCCTGGAGCAGAAGGATCTTGTCCCCAGCCTCGACCCTCTCCAGCTCATCGACCGTGGACGCGACAACAAGCGGGGCGCTCACGTCGCAGCCCAGCGAGTAGGGGCTAATTGATACCTCGAAGGGTTCACCCGCAGCCAGGAGCCGGGCCTCGCCATGGCTCCAGTCGAGGCAGTCGAACTCGGCGTATTCTATCGAGAAGCCAAAGGAAGCGATCCTCTCTGCAAAAAACGCCGTCGCCGCCCGGTTTCCCTCGCTGCCCAGCCGCCGGTGTGGGATCTCCAGGCACAATCTTTGCAAGTACGCTTCGGCCCTCTTTGACAGATGATGGCGTTGCATGGTTTCTTCCTTTTCAAAGGCGAGATTCAGAAGACAAGCCCAGCCACCAGGACTGGCTGTCTTGACCTGTAGGCACTTTGAGGGTGTGCGATGAAACAGCTTGCTTTCCCGTGTCACTTCCAGGAGGCGAGCCGGTTGGGCGAGTATTGCCTGGCGAGAAGACGATCAGCGTCCTACGGGACAGGCCAGCTCACATCGCCGGCACCACCTGATGCGTTTATCTGTCTGTGACACTTTCCCCGTCACCATCGCTGACTTGTCCAACCCTGACAGAAATCCCTCGGCGACAGCCATAGCCGAGTCCTCGACATCCTTGTCCATCTGGATGTAGCACCTGGCTCTGCTGAAACGCCCGTCACGTCCGGGAAGTGCGTCGATCCCTGCTTCGTCTGGCGAGAGGACGATCCTGTCAAAGGCATTCTGGGGACACGCCTTGCGGCAGAACTCCTCACAACCATCACATGGATCAAAAGCGATGGGCCCAGTGGGATCCAATTCGTCCTCGAGCAGCATGCCCCGAAGACGAACCCTGGGCCCAAGTTGCGGGGTAAGAAGCAGATTGTTTCTACCGATGCAGCCGAGTCCGGCCAACACTGCTGTGTCCTTGAGGTATATGCCCCCCTTCTCGACCCAGTATGGCATCCTATGGGTCCTGATTCCCAAAGCACCCTCAATCCAGGCAGCCAGGTCCCGGTTGATCCTCTGCAGGATCCGGTTTCCTGGCGTGTTTCCAGATCCCTGGGTCCAATCGAGTTCGGGCTCGTCCTGGGGATGGGCGACGCCAATGACCAGCGCTGACTTGGCGTTTCCAGGCCACTTGATTTCATTGAAACCTTCTATCATTCCCTCAAACGAGTGGACGCCGTCGATTTTCGTGCCGAACTTGCCCAGAATCCTATGGGAAGGCGATTCCCTGAGGAGCTCTACGCTCGCGATACCTGCTGTTGCAGCTCCCAGTTCCCTGGCTTTTCCAACGATCTGCGCGCTTTTGTCCGATATCATTGATGGCTCCCTCTGATCTGACCTGCCCAAGTTCCTACAAGATATGCCTGAAACAGGCAGTTCTAGTCCCTTGCCTGTTTCGCAAAGCGTGACCGAATGTCATGCATTGTACCTTTGTTCGGGATTCAAAGCAAGCGCACAGCCTGTGGACTGTAGGGCGCCGTCAAAGTCTGGCTCCCGACGGGCCATAGCCCGTAGGGAGAGCGCGTGCGCGTGCGCAAACCGCACGCCTGGCTCACGCCGAGCAGAATGGTTTTCTCCCCAATCCACACATCCAGCCTCTGTCAGAGTCCTCTAGCACTTTAACATCTGTAAAACCGACGGTGAAAAAGAGCTGTCCAAACTCATCTACGGTGTGATAGGCCATATCTCCCAACTCGACCCATCGCTGATTCCGCTCGTCAAACTTGCCGCCCTTGTACTCGCCGCCCAGCAGCATTAGCATTCCGCCGGGCTTTAGCACCCGCAAGATCTCCTTCATGTCATTCGCCAGATCGGGCCAGAAGTAATGGCTCTCGATAGCGGTGACAAGATCGAATGTATCACTTGGGAATGGCAGGGAGGACACAGAACCATGTCCGATTTCCACGCGCCCCGAGTCTATTAGCTTCCTGTTTAGCTTTGTGGATATCCTGACACTCTCTTCAGAGTAATCAATGCCGTAGACTTGGCCCTTTTCAACCATCGTCGCCAATTTGCGAACGGTGCCACCCCCGCCGCAGCCCACATCCAGGATCGTATCGCTCTTCCCGATTGCGACGTGACTCAATCCCCAGTCTGTCATCTCAGAGTGGCTAACGTTCATACCCCTGGCTACCATCCTGCCCATCCAGCCTGCCGGTTTCCGGCATTGCCCAAGCAGCTTGCTCATCATACTCATCGTGTTCCTCCTCTCAAGGAGACAAGCACCGGCTCTTCCTGGCTGTCTTGGGTCATGTCTACCCATGTGTGGAAGGATCAACCGGTCACCAGTGTCAGTATACACGAGAGAAGCCCCGGATGCTTCGGCCATCTGGGGGATTTTGGGGTAGCCACCCGGCCGATCTTGGGAGGCTGTGTGACTTGTGCCAATGGATCGTGGGTCGTTCAGCAGTCGAATGTCGATCCATGCTTGTCGTCATGTACCTGGATCTTTCGCTGCCTCGATGACCTCCTCAAGATAGGCAATAGCGGCGCCCAGTGCGCGTTTCATGCGGGCGTACTCGTCGAAACGGTCGGTAAAGTCCGAGTAGTCGGCGCCAGTCTGCTGCTTGAAGTTGAACGCCTGTTTGATCTGCCCGGCGTAGAAGGACCGGCTGGACCGCATCTTTTCCAGCGTCCCCTGTAGGTCCACCTTGCCGCCCTCCACGACGCAGTATTCCTCGATGAGGGCGTGCTTGGGCCATTCGAATCCCAAGCCTTGCAGTTCACGCACAGATAGCTTCCGGGTCATGTCATCCTCCCTGCCGGTGCTCTTACGCGCCCTGTTCCAGCAGGGCCAGCCACCGGGCATAGCCGAAGGAGTCTTGGGCATCCAGCGGGCAAGGTGTACCATCGCGTTCAAAGATATAGCTTATCGTCGAGGCCAGGCTGCCGCGCAGGGAGGGTTCCGACCCATAGGCTTCGAACGCCAGGGTCCACCATACTCGGTCTGCAGCCTGGATCTCACCCAGCTCCATGTGGCAGCCCGATCCAGTATCCGTGATGGGGATGGCGATCACCTGCCCCTCCCCATCGCAGCGGTAGCCGCGCAACATGCGCTCCTTCCGCACGCCTATCCACGACGACCTGGGCACCAGGAACTCTGTCAAGCCATCTTCTGTCGTGGCCAAGGGCAGGCTCCACTTGCGCCAGTGCTCGATCACACCGGTCACGCCGCGGTGGAATCGGACACTACCATATTGGTGCAGGCGTTGTTTGATCTCGATCCTGCCTTCGCGCAGCTTGATGCCCTGTGCGTTGCTCTTTTGCACGTAGAGGTAGTGGTCTACCCGGGGCGGCTCATGGGTTGGGGCCGGCTCGCTGGCGGCGAACCATGCGCGAACCTCCTCCGGGACGCTGCCGCGATAGAACCACCGTACCTCTAGTGTTGGGTACATCGATCCATCCTGTGATTGGGAACCGTGCTACCGGTCCAGCAGCGCCAGCAAGCGGTCCGGATAGTCAGTGATGATACCGTCCACGCCAAGGTCGATCATGCGCTGCATGTCATCCTCGTCGTTGATCGTCCAGGCATGCACCTCGAGATTGCGGTTGTGGGCGGCGTCGACGAAACGAGGGGCAAGGACGTGCAGCCCGCTCCGGTACTCGGGGACCTGCGCTGCATCAGCTGGGGCGCTATAGGAAGCCTCGAGAAAGAGCCTGCTAAGGGCATAGAGTATGACGGTCTCGTCTGTGCTCGTGGAGGTGGCGACCTCGGGACACTCCTCCCTGAACTCGGCGATCGTCTCGTCGTGGAACGAGGCGACGAGCACCAGATCGGCCCGCTCGTAGTCACGGATCAACTTGCAGAAGGTGGCAACCATCGAGGGCTCTGCCTGCTTGATCTCGATATTCATCGGCATCCCCGGAAAGGCAGCGAACACCTCTTCCAGGGTGGGCACGGGGATGCCTTGACCGCGATAGGGAAAGGTTTGCCCATCGTCCGGCGTCCAATCAAAGCCTGCGTCCAACTCTTTAAGCTCTGCCAAGGTGAAGGAAAGGATCGGCCCCGTCCCATTTGTTGTGTCGTCCACAGTCTCGTCGTGCATCACCACCGGCACACCATCGGCGGTCGTGTGGATGTCCATCTCCAGCACATCCACACCCAGCGCCTCCGCGTGCTCAAAGGCAACAAGTGTGTTTTCAGGCCGCAGGCCCTTCCCACCCTGGTGGGCCATCACCAGGGGTTGGTGTTCAAATTGCGCAAAGAAAGGACGCCCCGCAGCTGGTTGGGCGAGCAACGCCGCGATGGCATAGGCGGCAGCCAGGACGGCTGCCAGGCCGAGCAATATTCTGAGCCATTTGGTACGCATTATGCCCTCCTTGGCAATCGATCAGGGTGAGCAAGTGCAGCCCGGGTGACGAACGGTGTGCGTCACTGCGCCGGGCCTGCTGCTGCCCGCCGCGCTTGATAAATCTCCAGCATATTTGAAACCCTATCCGGCTCAAGCTGGCCCCGGGGCGTGGGTGTCTCGAAGAAACGTTCTGGTATGTCTTCCAGCCGGGCCTCAAAGCCCAGCCGCTCGCGGAGCCGCACCCGCTCCCAGTAGATGCGCTCGCCCATGGCCTGCAACTGCTCGGCGCTGCGCTGGATGCCCACACTGTCCAGCGCCCGGCTGATCGTCTCCAGATCGTAGACCCCGCGGGCAAAGAGACAGATCGCTACGCTGGTCTGCACGATCCGCTCTCCCTCATCGGTGATGATACGGTCGATGATGGCGTCGTCCGTATACGCCTCCAGTTTTTGGTCGATGGCATAGCCGGCGTTGTCCAGATGCGAGTGGCGGGCTCCCAGCAGGTGCCCCAGAACATGGGCATAGCCGGTCCAGTACCCGGCAACCCCTTGGCCGCCCACTGCCGCCACAAACTCCGCTCCGCCAAAGTGGCGTGCGGCCTGGACCTCGCCCTGGCCCAGCCAGCGGGCTACCTCCGACTCGCCCCTGGCGATGGCTGCTATCCCTTGGGCGTAGCGCTCCGCGTCGCCCCACCGCAGATCGATGCCATCGAACTGCTCCGGCTCGATGATGCTCCTCTCCAGCGCCTCGGTGGCCCAGGCGAGCGCCGTACCGCAGGAGATGGTGTCCATGCCTGCCTTGTCGATATCCTCGATGAGGCGCAGCACGTCCCGCCGGTCGCCCACTCCCAGCAAGGAGCCAACGGCGTAGACCAACTCGTGGTCGTAGGCTACCAGCGTCGACTCGTATTCCCATCCGGGGGCAAAGGGGCGGCGGTACAGGGCCACGTGGATACAGCCAATCTGGCACCCGGCGCAGGCGCGCTTGGTGATCAGCTCGTTCTCGGCAAAGGCCTCGCCGCTGATCTGGTCAGCCTCGCCAAAGAATCCCTGGCGCACGTTGTAGGTGGGCAGCGCGCCCAACTCATTCAAGGGCAGAATATTGGCCGGGGTACCCAGTTCGTGGTATTTCTTCATGGCATCGGTGTGGAGCACCCGGTCATAGACCTCGGCATAGAGTTTTTTGTAGGCGCGGCTGTCTTTCGGCAGGTCCAAATGTTGCTGCCCAATGACGGCGATGGCCTTCAGATTCTTGCTGCCAAAGACCGCGCCCAGCCCCAGGCGTCCAAAGTGGCGGAACGTATCGACGTTGACGTTTGCATAGCGGACCGCAGAGCATCCAGGGCGCATCTCGCCTGCCGGACCGATGCGGATGATGCTCCTGTGGCCTGCCCCCTCGATCCGGTCACGGATCACGCGTCCAGTCTCGATGACGTTCATGCCTGCCAGCGCTTCGGCAGGGCGGATCTCGACATTCTCGCCGTCGATTAACAGGTAGACCAGGCGCTCTGCTGCGCCGGTGATGACCAGCGCGTCGTAGCCGGCGTAGCGCAGGGCCGAGGCAAACTGCCCTCCGGCGTGGCTCTCGCCATATTCGCCCGTGAGCGGTGAGCGAAAGGTCGCCACTGCCTTGGTCACTACCGGGTAGATCGTCGTCAGCGGGCCAATGGCCATGATCACCGGCTGGGCGGGGTCCAAGGGGTCCCTGTCGGCGTGCACCAGCTCGTCCAGCAAGCGCATGGCCACACCCGTACCGCCCAGATAGTCCTGGAACAGGTCGGCCCGTCTTTCGACTCGGGACTCGCCTGACGTCAGGTTGATGTGGAGGACGCGAATGACATCGTCGTGCAGCATCACTCCACCTCCACCATTTCCAGGCAGTCGTGGGGACAAAAGCGCACGCACTGCCCACAAAAGATGCAGACAATTGGCTTGTCCTCTTCCTCATCCCAGCCGATCACCTGTACGGGGCAGGCCTCAACACATTTGTGGCAGCTGATGCACTCGGCCTTGCGATACACCATTCCCCGACCCCCATCGCGCGTTGTGAGCGCGTCGGTGGGGCACACCTCCACACAGGGGACCGGCTCCGCGCAGGCGGTACAGATATTGGCCACCATGCGGCCCATCACCCCGCCCCGGCTGCGGATCTGGATGGCGCTCTTGTGCGGGGAAAAGCTCTTGTAGATCATGCGCGCGCAGGCCAGCATGCACGAATCACAACCGATACAGCGCGCCATGCGTGGCGCGGTCAGGATCTTTGGCATAGTATATTCCTGTCTGTGAAAGCAACCGCCCGGACGAACCGGTGCCCCTCTCACTTGCTGGGACTTGGTGTGGATAGGTGGACCGTGTATCAGGATTTTGAGCAAACGAGATCGACCCCGTCGCGTCCTCGGCGACGGGCGCGACCTACTTGACTGCGTTCGGATCTACAGCGTACCACCACCAATTGTTGGAAATGCCCCGTGTGTGACCGCTGGCGCGGGGCAGGTGCCGCAGCCACCACTTGTGGTGGGCGCGTATATCTCCGTTGCCCCATTCCGTGGCGTCCACCCGGCGCACAGTGCCTTTGAAATTGGGAAATGCGAGCCAGTCGTCGCAGTTGCTGAGCACCTTGTTCGGATTGCCCCAGTCATAGTCGCTCTCGCTATTGGGCGCATAGTGCACGGTGCCGCAGCCAGCCCGGCCTGGCGCCATCTTTTCGTAGCGGGTGTATCGCTCCCACAGGTTGTTCTCGCCCTGCTGGTCGCGCCACGTATGTTTCAAGATCGATTCCACCCGGTGACCAAAGCTCTCCAGCATGGGGCCAACTTTGCGTTCGTAGTTAAAGCCCATGATCACGAAACGTCGGGACACATCGGTGCGGGGTATGGCTGGCCCGTTGCACCAGAAGGCCCCAGGCCCGACCATGCGCGACTCGTAAAAGCCGGCGTAGGGAAAGCCAAAGAGCCACACTTCGTCGATCCGGTCCGCATTCACCCTCTTCAGGAGGTCGAACTCTGCGATAATGGCCTCATAGTCCGCCGTGTCTGGTTGGTGCCAGCCGTGGCCTCTCCGCCAGTTGTCCAGGTAGCTGGCATGGTCGTAGCGAAAGCCATCTTCCTTCACCGGCCATGCGTCCAGCTCGATCCGCTCCACGATCTCATATTCGGCATAGCCTCCGCTTGACTCACGGAGATCGGCGATATAGTCGCGACACAGCTCGTCGGCATCGTTCCAATCCAGAACCTCATTCAATCTTTTCCCGCCCGTAGAGTCGATGACAGGGTTGTAGATGATCAACAGGATGCGGGGGTGTATACTGGTGGGCGGCTCTTCTTCCCGGCGCGAGGGGAAGAGCGAGTCAAGCCAGTTCTGCAAATAGTCCAAAGCGTTCATGAGGCCGTCTCCTTCTACCTTTTCTTCCTTTGTCTTACCCATGACCTATGCGGCAGATCCAGCGCACGGGCCCCGAGCTCCAGCCTGTGACGGGGCAAATCCTGCCCCGCATCGACTATTATACCACCGCTCCCGGCGGGGTGCAAAGGACTTCGCACATGCCCAATCTCCCACTTTGCACCGGATTACACCTTCAAAACGTTGAGATACTGAGAGAGTGAGATAGTGGAAGAGTGGACCGGCAAACCAAAAAAGAAACCCGCTCCCTGGTACCAAGAGGTCCAGAGAACGGGTCCATTGTAGATATATAGTTAAGGCTAGCCGGCCTTTTCTCGTTCCTTCACGACGTCGATAGAGATAGGGGCATAGTGGTCGAATTCCATGACAAAGGTGCCCCGGCCCTGGGTGCGAGAGCGCAGCGCGGTTGCATAACCAAACATGGCTGCCAGCGGAACGTCAGCCTGGATCGATTGGCCGCTACCATTGCGCGCTTCGATGCCCGTGATCGTCGCCGTACGTGCGCTCAGATCGCCGATCACGTCACCGGTGTGATCGTCGGGAACGACGACTTCCAGTTGCATGACCGGCTCCAGCAGGATTGGGCCCGCCCTTGACACGGCCTCGCGCATGGCCATCGATGCGGCCGTGCGAAAGGCGCGCTCAGAGGAGTCCACATCGTGAGACTTGCCGTCGACCAGCGCGACCTTGATATCGACCATCGGATGCTCTGCCAGCACGCCTTTGGCCATCGCGTCCTGGATGCCAGCCTGGACCGAAGAGACAAACTGGCGCGGCACTGCCCCACCAACTACGTTGTTCTCAAAGACGAAACCTGCGCCTGATGGCAGCGGCTCGATCTCGATCTCCACCACGGCAAACTGCCCGCGCCCGCCCGTCTGCTTGACCAGGCGGCCTTCGGCGCGCGCCTTGCGGGTGATGGTCTCATAGTAGGCCACATGGGGCCTGCCGACCTGGGTATCCACACCAAACTCGCGGCGCATCCGGTCCAGGATCACGTCCAGATGGAGCTCTCCCATGCCTGCCAGCACAATCTGTTCCAGCCGCTCGTCTGTGCGGACCTGAAACGTGGGGTCCTCCTCCATCAGTCGCTGCAGAGCCACCGACAACCGGTCCTGGTCGGCTTTGGAGCGAGGCGCTACTGCCAGCTCGATGACAGGCGCGGGGAAGGTGATCTGCTCCAGAACGACCGGCCGTGCCTCATCGCTCAGCGTCTCCCCCGTCGTCGTGCCCTTGAGTCCCAGCACCGCGCCGATATCGCCTGCCATTATCTCGTCAACCTCTTCGCGGCGGTCGGCGTGCATGCGCAACAACCGGCCGACCCGCTCCCGCTGCCCGCTGCTGGGGTTCAGTAGCGTCTCGCCGCGCCGCACCGCCCCCGAGTAAACCCGGAAGTAGGACAACCGCCCCATGTAGGGATCGGTGCTGATCTTGAAGATCAGCGCTGCCGTGGGTTCCTCGGGATCCGCCACGCAGGCTATCTTTTCCCCAGTCTGCGGGTCCATGCCCTGCATGGGCGGCACATCCAGCGGTGACGGCAAATAGTCCACCACCGCGTCCAGTAGCATCTGCACACCCTTGTTCCGCAGGGCCGTCCCACACAGCACCGGGACCGCTTTCCCTGCGAGGGTCGCCTGGCGGAGGACCGATCGCAGCATCTCAGGGGAGAGTTCCTCACCCTCCAGATAGCGCTCGGCCAGATCGTCGTCCAGCTCTGCGAGCTTTTCGATCATCTCCTCGCGGCGCAGGGCGAATTCGGCCTGGAGTTCCTCCGGAACCTCTGTAATCGACGGCTCGGTGTGGTTCTCCTCACAGTAGACGACTGCCTTACCGTCGATCAGGTCTACGATCCCACAAAAGTCGCTCTCTTTGCCAATGGGCATCTGCACTGCCACGGGATTGGCTCCTAGCCGCTTGACAATGCTGCTGATAGCCCGGCCCAGGTTCGCGCCGACACGGTCCATCTTGTTCACAAAACAGATCCGCGGCACACTATAGCGATCGGCCTGGCGCCACACCGTCTCTGATTGGGGTTCGACACCCGCCACGCCATCGAACACGACAATGCCACCATCCAGCACCCTCAGGCTGCGCTGCACCTCTGCGGTAAAGTCGATATGCCCCGGCGTGTCGATGACGTTGATCTGGTAATCTCGCCAGGAGGTTGTAATGGCTGCCGACTGGATGGTGATGCCCCGCTCCCGCTCCTGGGGCATAAAGTCGGTCACGGTCGTGCCATCGTCCACGCTTCCCAGGCGATGGGTGAGGCCGGAATAGAACAACACGCGCTCGGTCACCGTGGTCTTGCCCGCGTCGATGTGGGCAATGATGCCGATGTTGCGAATCATCTGCATGTCTCGGTTCTTTTTCTTTTTACTCATCCGTACAACTCCTTCAACGACCGCTTCTGCCTATGGGCACAAAAATAGACGGCTCATCGCACTGCCTGATGAGTCCGCCTTCGTCGGTCGTCCATCATGCATAACTGACGCCAGGCGACGGCGCCTGGCGAAAAAGCATTCTACCATATTTGCACGCAAACGCCAAACTTGGATGTTGCCGTAACCGCACCCAAGAACCTGGGGGTGCGTCATCGTTTTGTCATCAGGCTGCTAACCGAGTTACCTGGAGCGTCCGCCATCGTTTTGTCAAGTACTTGCCAGATCAGCGAACGCAGGTATTCTGAGCTTGTCGAAGAAGCCTCCGCGAGCGCCTGAGCCTGCCAAGGAGCGACCGCTCTGGGGCATGCCTGCTGCGCAGTCGCGAGCAACTTGCACTCCCGGAAGTCTTGGGGTAAACTAGTGACTGTCGATCAGATTTTTCACAGAGGTCAGGAATGTCAGGTAAAAAGCCCCATGTCGTAATGTACACCCGCCCCTGGTGCGGTAGCGTGCTGCGGGTCAAGCGCTGGCTCTACCGCAATGCCATAGACTATACCGAGATAGATATCTCCAAAGATCAGGAAGCGGCTCGCTACGTGGAGGAACTGAACGGCGGCCATCGCTCTGTGCCGACGCTTCTGGTCGACGGCAAACATGTGGCGACGGAGCCCAGCACTGCAGAATTGGAGAAGCTCTTTCGGTAGCCCAATCAGGCAATTCATGCAGGACACGTCCGCTGCAGGAACTGGCACGGCGTTGTCGCCGGTTCGGCCTGCAATCTCCTCTGATTTAACAGTCCAGCGAGACTTCTGACGGAGATTCGTGTTCTTTCATATGGAAGTGAACGACGTGGAGGGAGAAGGGTATGAAGATTGTTGTTGATGCAATGGGTGGCGACCACGCCCCGGCAGTCGTGGTAGAGGGTGCCATCCAGGCTGCTCGTGATCTGGGCCTGGAGATCATCCTAGTTGGCAAGCAAGAAGCAGTCCAGCCCGAGCTTGACAGATTCGACTTGGCAGGGCTGTCTGTATCGCTGCACCACGCCAGCCAGGTAATCGAAATGGACGAGCATCCAGCAGCGGCTGTAAAGGCCAAGAAGGACTCGTCCATGGTGGTGGCGATGGAACTCGTCAAGCGCGGCGAGGCCGATGCCTTTTTCACCGCCGGAAATTCGGGTGGAGCGCTGGCAGCGGCGCTGTTTCGCCTGGGCCGCATCCGGGGGATCAAGCGGCCGGCTATCTCGACCATCTTTCCCAGCCAGACGGAGCAGGGCTACTGCTTTCTTCTGGACATTGGGGCCAACGCGGACTGCAAGCCTGAATACCTGGTCCAGTTTGCCCACATGGGCTCAATCTATGCGGAGCGGGTCCTGGGCGTTTCCAATCCCCGGGTAGCCATCGTCTCCAACGGGGAGGAGGAGGGCAAAGGGAACCAGTTGGTTCAAGAGACGGTCCCCATCCTCCGGGCCAGTAAACTCAATTTCGTGGGCAATGCCGAGGGCAGGCACGTACCCGGCGGGCATGCTGACGTCTGCGTGACCGATGGCTTTACCGGCAACGTGATCATCAAACTGGCAGAGGGTGTGTCCAAGTTCTTGCTGGGTGTGCTGAAAGAGGAGCTCACCAGCAGCAATCTGTCCAAGCTGGGGGCCCTTTTGGCCAAGTCTTCCTTCGACCAGGTCAAGAACCGGCTGGACTACCGGGAGTATGGCGGCGCTCCCCTGCTGGGCGTAGATGGTGCGGTGATTATCGGGCATGGCCGATCTGATGCCCGCGCAATCCGCAACGGCATCCGCATGGCAGCCCAGACCGTCGAGAACGGCGTGGTGGATGCGATCGTCCAGGGGATGACCTGACGCAAGGCGGCAACGGTTCTCATCTTACCCCAGGCAATGCACCATGATGCACCGTAACCATGGGATGGGTCAACAATTTCGAGTGGGTCGCCAGGTAAGAAACAGACTGTACGATCCACCGCAAGTCGTATCACAGGAGAAGTAATGAAAGTCAGGGACATCAAGCAGCGAGTGGTCATCACGGGGATGGGGGCGCTTACGCCCCTGGGCCTCAATGTGGAAGACACGTGGGCAGGTTTGGTCGCCGGGCGCTCGGGAATCACCGAGGTTACCCGGTTCGACGCCAGCGATATGCCGATCCGGATCGCGGGGGAGGTCAAGGGATTTGATCCCACCGATTATATTCCTTTCAAGGAGGCGCGACGCATGGCTCGAGCGTCGCAACTGGCCATAGCAGCCGGAACACAGGCCATGGCCGATGCGGGGCTGGGTGATCAGGTGCCCGACCCCGAGCGGTCTGGGATTATCATGGGAACCGGNATNGGNGGGTNCGATCAGGGGCTCAGTGCGTGGGAGGTCTTCAAGACGAGGGGGTTGAGGCGGGTGAATCCATTTACCGCCATGGCCCAACTGTGCAACATGCCCGCCCACCATGTGAGCACGCAATTCCAGTGCCAGGCATACAATAGCACCGTAGTGACCGCCTGCGCAGCNGGAACCCAGGCCATTGGCGAGGCTACAGAGGTCATCCGACGGGGGGANGCTAACCTGATGTTAGCCGGCGGTGTCGAAGGGATGATCCATGAGGTAATCCTCGGCATCTTTACCGTCATGCGCGTATTGGCAGGCGATAACGAGCATCCGGAACAGGCCTGCAAGCCCTTCGATGTGCGGCGGGACGGCTTTGTCAGCGCGGAAGGCACAGCCATCGTAGTGCTTGAGCGGCTGGACAAGGCGCTCGACCGCGGGGCGCGCATCTACGCCGAAGTGCAGGGCTTCTCGGCCAACTCTGACGCCTATCACGCAGCTATCCCTGACCCCGAGGGTGCGGGCGCGGCCCGGGTTATGACGTGGTCCATGAAGAACGCCGGCGCCTCGCCCACCGATATCCACTATATCAATGCACACGGTCCCGGCACCATAGTCGGCGATCCCATCGAGACCAAGGCCATCAAGGCGGTGTTTGGCGATCACGCCTACAATGTGCCTGTCAGCTCCACCAAGTCGATGGTAGGGCACGCATTGGGTGGCAGTGGGGCCATCGAGGCGATGGCCTGCGTCAAGACGATCAATGAGGGGATTATCCACCCCACGATCAACTACGAGGTGCCAGATCCCGACTGCGACCTGGACTATGTGCCCAACGTGGCCCGCGAGGCTGACGTGCAGGTCACCATGTCCAACTCATTTGGACTGGGCGGGCAGAACGCCTCCCTGATACTCAAGCGTTTCGAGGAGTAGCTGCCTCTAATCCCAGAGCGTCTACAATAATAGTCATCTCGTCACAGAGCGCCCGGACCTTGGCGGGCGCTCTGCTCATTTCAGATGCGGAGCATTTTGCGGGGGCTACGCGGACTTGGCACTGTCACAGGGGATGGCGCCGCCTTGTGCCCACGAACAGCTCTTTGCAATTTCCGTTTAATCGTGATACAATGTTAGCATCTGCCAGGATATCAGCTGGCAGGAAGCCGTGTCTTTCAGGTACAGTCCAGGTTGGCTTTTCGACCAGGAGTTGGCCTTGGAAGGAGTCTGGTTCTAGATTTCCCGGCGTCTCTCGCATACCTATCGGAAACACAGCTTCATCACTGCCTACCTAATACATCATCTCCAGGCCATAGTTATCCAAAGTTAGTAGGATCCAGTCATATGCCCGATCAGCTTGATCTACATTCGCTGGCCCTAGCGAGCATTGCCCATCGCTGCACTCGTGAGACCGATGCTTTCTTCCATCGCCAGCCTCACGATCCCGCCTACTGCTACGAGCTATTCCGCCGGGCCATTGTAGAAAGCTGCCAGCCGGCCTGGGACGTGATCTATGCTCAATACCAGCCTCTGGTAGCTGGGTGGGTCGCACGCCATCCCGCCTTTGCCCTCACAGGTGAAGAGGCCCAGTTCTTTGTGAACCGCGCCTTTGAAAAGATGTGGGTCGCACTGGACGAGAGCAAATTCTCCCGCTTTCCGAATCTCAAATCCCTGTTGCGTTACCTGCAGATGTGTGTGCACAGCACGATCGTCGACCAATCGCGCAAGGCAGAGCAGGCGGTAGCGGACGAGCGGATCGAGAGCCTGTCTGATCGCAGCGCTACCGAGGACGGCCCGCCACATGATGAGCCCGCGCTGGCCGGGGTGTATCGCCAGGAGATCTGGGAGCAGATAGACGTCAGGCTCAACGATGAAAGAGAGCGGCGCGTAGTCTACGGCTCGTACGTCTTGGGCCTAAAGCCCCGCGAGCTGCAGGCACGGTATCAGGACACCTTTGACGACGTGAGGGAAGTATACCGTATCAAGGAGAATGTGCTGGCGCGCCTGCGCCGCGATGGCGCGCTAGCGGAAATCCTTGGGCCCTATGCCTGAAAACACGGTGTTTTCTCGTTCATATTTACGAGAGGCACTACGAGAGGCAAAGCGATGACTTGTAACTCACCACCGGAATTGGATGACGGGATCTTGCTCAGCTACCTCGATGGCGAGGCCGATCAGGGGGTGGCAGCCCATCTGGACCAATGCCCGCACTGTCGCCAGAGAGCACAGCGGCTGGGGAGTCTGGAGGAGCGTATGAGGGTCAGGATGTACCGAATCGCGTGTCCCTCCCCACTGGAACTGGGCGAGTACCATCTGGGCTTGTTGGCAGACACTGAGGCCAGAGGGATAGCCCGGCACCTGAAAGATTGCCCCCATTGTAGCCGCGAAGTGAGCCAGTTGAAAACCTATTTGGGAGACCTATCTTCGGACCTGGAGTTCAGCTTCGCTGAACGGATCAAGGTGCTGGTAGCGAATCTTGTGCGCGCCGGTGACCGGGCTGACACGTTGGGTGCGCCATCGCTGGCACCAGCCTTTGCCGGTCTCCGTGGCGAAGAGACTGGCCCCCGCCTCTATCAGGCGGG
>P_1C_Sed_1_UnCtyDRAFT_1000041_pt1 | contig 18915 bp, 17 predicted proteins | sample Pon1CUnioCityCA_6_FD_11282 | JGI IMG/M metagenome (IMG submission 11282) | reverse complement strand
AGGCGGAAATGGAAAACTACCGAAAACGGCAGCAGCGGGCCGCCCAGGACCAGATCCGGCAGGAGCGCAGCCGGCTGCTGAACAGTTTTCTGGGGATCGTGGATGACTTGGAGCGGGCGCTGGCGGCTACGGCCAATGGTGAGCCCAATCGGGCCAAAGGGCTCCAGCGTGGGGTCGAGCTGACGCACAGGGCAGCAATGCAACTACTGGAGAAGGAAGGCGCGGTCGCTATTGAAGCGAAGGGGCAGCCGTTCGATCCAAGCTGGCATGAGGCGGTGGCGACAGTCCCGCGCAATGGCCACCGCGTTGAGCCTGGCACAGTGCTCGAGGTAGTTGAGCCAGGATACCGCATTCAGGATGAGTTGCTGCGGCCTGCGAAAGTGGTGGTCGCAGTATAGGATAGTAATCTAGCGAGACTTGCAGCACGTAGAATCCACCACTCGGGCTGGCTGGATCTGGTGCTTCTCTGATCTCATTTGGAGCATTGCATGGAATATAAGGACTACTACAAGATCTTGGGCGTGGACAAGAACGCCTCTGAAAAAGAAATCAAAACGGCGTTCCGGCGCCTGGCCCGCCAATACCACCCTGACGTCAATCCGGACGATGCCCATGCAGAGGAACGGTTCAAAGAGATCAACGAAGCGCACGAGGTCCTCTCTGATAAGGAGAAGCGGCGAAAATACGATCAGTTGGGAGCTGATTGGCAGCGCTGGCAGCAACAAGGAGGCGGCCCGAGCGACTTTGACTGGGGGCGCTGGACCGCAGGCCGACCTGGACAGCGCGGGAACGTGCGCTACGCCACACCCGAGGATCTCCAAGATCTCTTTGGAGGCGACAGCCCGTTTTCCGACTTCTTTAGCCAGGTTTTCGGCGGTATGGGCGGTGGCGTGGGCGGCGGCCCGCGCGGAGGCGGATACCGGCAGCAGATCCGGCCGCAACGAGGCCGGAACTACGAGCAGCCAGTCGAGATAACCCTCCAGGAAGCCTACAACGGAACGACACGCATCCTGCAAAAGGATGGGCATCGGTTGGAGGTCAAAATCCCGGCGGGGGCCAAGACCGGCACTCGCGTGCGGATGAGCGGTCACGGTGGGCAGGGTGTGGCTGGAGGACAGACAGGCGACCTGTTGCTGCGGGTGAAGGTCCTGCCCGATCCCCGCTTTGAGCGCAAAGGGTCCGACTTGTACACTACAGTGCGGGCTGACCTGTACACCCTGGTGCTCGGCGGCGAGGTGAAGGTGCCTACTATGACTGGCAACGTCGTGCTCACCATCCCGGCGGGCACGCAGAGCGGGCGCACCTTCCGGCTGAGCGGCAAGGGGATGCCGAACCTGCGCCAGCCCAAGGAGCACGGAGATATCTACGCCAAGGTCGAGGTACGCCTGCCGACCCATCTGACGCCGCGACAGCGGGAGCTATTTGAAGAGCTCCAGAAGCTGGACGCGGCATAGACCAACCAAACGAGGATCAAACGATGGGCAAGACATCTGAGGAAACACAGGCAGAGGCCACAGAAGCTTTCGAGTTCAAGGCCGAGATCCAACAACTGCTCAACATCCTGGTCCATTCGCTCTATACGGAGCGGGAGATTTTTCTGCGCGAGTTACTCTCCAACGCATCGGACGCGCTGAACCGCATCCAGTTTGAGATGCTGACGAACCGCGATGTGCTGGACCCAGACGCCGAGCTGGCGATCCACATCGAGGCGGATCAGGAAGCTGGGACCTTGACCATATCCGATACCGGCATCGGCATGACCCGTGAGGAGATCGCCCAAGACCTGGGCACGATCGCACACTCGGGGGCCACTGCTTTTCTGGAAAAGCTCAAGACGGAACAGCGTCCCTCGGTAGAGTTAATTGGCCAGTTTGGCGTGGGATTCTACTCTGTGTTCATGGTCGCCGAACAGGTGCGCGTCGTTAGCCGCTCTTACCAGCCCGATGCGCAGGCGGTCGAGTGGATCTCGGAAGGCGGCACCAACTATCAGTTGGGACCTGCGGACAAGGCTGAGCGGGGCACGCGTATCGAGATCAAGTTGAAGGAGGATGCTGCCGAGTTTGCGGCTACCTGGCGACTGGAGCAGATTATCCACAANCNTTCCGACTATGTCGCCTTTCCGATCTATGTGGGCGACAGCGACCAGGCAGTCAATCAGAAAACGGCCCTCTGGAGGCAATCGCCTCTTGAGGTGACCGAGGAGCAGTATGACGAGTTCTACCGTCACCTGACCCTCGATCTAGAGAAGCCATTGCTGCACACCCACCTGGTGACTGACGCCCCTATCAACCTACGGAGCCTGCTCTACATCCCAACCCACCAGGAGCGGGGATTTCTCAGCCCGCGCACCGACCACGGACTCGGGCTGTATGTCCACAACGTCATGATCCAGGAGTACAACAAGGACCTCCTGCCCGACTACTTGCGCTTTGTCGAGGGCGTGGTGGAATCAGAGGACCTGCCCCTGAACATCTCGCGCGAGGTTATCCAACGCAGCCCAGTTGGACGTCGCATCCAGAAGGCACTGGTGCGCAAGCTGCTCAAGGAGCTAGAGACACTCGCCGAGTCGGATCCAGAGGCCTATGCCTCCTTCTGGAATGAGTTCGGGCCCTTTATCAAGGAGGGTGTGGCTGCCATCCCCTCCGCTGATGCCTCGGCGAAAGAGGACCTATTGCCCCTGCTTCGCTTCCATTCCTCACACTCGAACGATGACCTCGTCTCCCTGTCCGAGTATGTGGAGCGGATGGGCGAGGAGCAAGGCGCCATCTACTATGTCCTGGGCGATGACCTCGAGTCTGTAGCCCAGAGCCCACATCTGGACTACTTCAGGGCGCGCGAGATCGAGGTACTCTACCTGGCAGATCCTATCGATAGCTTTGTGGCTATGGCCCTGCCTGAGTACGAGGGCAAGCCCTTCAAGAATGTGGACAATGCCGGATTGGAGCTGCCGCAAGACGAGGATGACGACAAGGACGCTGTAGACACACTCCCAGAGCCCGATTTCAACAGGTTGGTAGGCCGTTTTGTCAAGGTGCTGGGCGATCGCGTGGTAGAGGTCCGCGAGTCCAAGGTATTGAGGGATAGCCCCTGCCGGCTGGTATCGCCAGAGGATAACGCAGAGCGGGAGATGTCGCGCGTCTACCGGATGCTCGGCAGAGAGTTCCGGATGCCGAAGTTGATCCTGGAGATCAACCGCAGCCATCCAATTGTCGCGAACCTGGCTTACCTGATCTCAGAGACNCCGGAGGCGGATCTCATCGATGCCTCCATTGAGCAGCTGTTCGACAATATGCTTCTCCTGGAAGGCCTGCATCCCAATCCCGCCAACATGATCCCGCGGATCCAGCAACTGGTCGAGGCGGCGACGGCGAAGGGGAGCGTACAGACATTGTGAAGGGAGGCAATCGTACACCCATGCGGAATAGACTCTGGCTCATAGTACTCATCCTGGCTCTGACGCTGATGGCATGTTCTCTGCCCAGCACCGTCTCGGAGCTGATCAATCCTACCGCGACCCCATTACCAACGCCTACGCCGTTCCCCACACCCACCACACCGCCGATCGTCGATCCGGCCGCGACGCTGACACCAGCTCCGGTGCCGGAGGCGCCAGCCGCAGCCGGGAATCTCGTGACACTGGAACAGGATATCATACAAGCCTACGAGAGTGTAGGCATGGGTGTAGTCAATATCACTAATCGCAGCTACGGCTACGACTTTTTCATGCGGCCTGTGCCCCAGGAGGGTTCTGGGTCCGGCTTCGTCTACGACGAGCAAGGACATATCATCACGAATTACCACGTCATCGAAGATGCCAGCGAGCTACTGGTCACACTGCCCGACGAGACAACCCTGGTAGCCGAGGTGGTAGGAGCCGACGCGGCGAATGACCTGGCAGTGCTCAAGGTGGATGCGCCGCCCGAGCTGCTACATCCCATCCCACTGGGCCAATCGGACAATCTGCGGGTAGGTCAGTTCGTGATCGCCATCGGAAACCCCTTTGGGTTCGAACGGACTCTGACGGTGGGTGTGGTTAGCGCGCTCGGGCGCGTGATTGAGAGCCCTGACGACCGGTTCATCGGTGAGATCATACAGACCGATGCGGCCATCAACCCCGGCAACTCGGGGGGGCCGCTATTGGATCTGTCGGGCCGGATCGTGGGTGTCAATACTGCCATCTTTAGTCCCAGCCAGGCCTCAGCCGGGATCGGCTTTGCGGTGCCGGTGGACACAGTTCGACGGGTGGTGCCTGAGCTGATTGCCCGCGGCTACTTTCCGCATCCCTGGCTTGGACTGAGCTACGTGTGGAACCTGAGCGCCAATCGGGCGCAGATTCTCCGCGAGTTCGGTATGGACGTGCCTGTCGAGGAAGGGCTGCTGGTTCTCGAGATCGCAAGCGAAAGTCCTGCAGACATAGCGGGTCTGCGAGCTGGACAAGAACAGGTGAGGCTGGGCCGCACAATTCTCCTTATCGGCGGTGATATTCTCACTGCCATCGACGGCGAGCCTATCGCCACTGCTCGGGACTTGATCCGCTTTCTGGACACGCGCACAGCTGTAGGCCAAACGATTCAGGTCACGGTGTGGCGCGACGGGCAGGAGATGAGGATCCCCGTGACCCTGGTTGAGCAGCCGCAATAGCTAGGGTGCCGGGTCATGTACGATCCACTGCTCCACGGAAACTTGCACGTTTCCTGGAGCTGCGGTATACTACGTTCTGCGTTAGCACTCGTGCACTGTGAGTGCTAACGCGCTAGGTGTACCACCCCAGGGTGGCAAGAGAGAAGATGAACATTATTGGATAGGAGGAAGGCAAGATGGATCTAAAATTGAAGCCTTTGGCAGACCGCCTGGTGGTAGAGCCCACCGAGCGGGAGGAAATGACCGCCAGCGGCATCTTTGTGCCGGAGACGGCCAAGGAAAAGCCCCAGGAGGGCAAGGTCGTGGCATGNCGGGCCGGGCCGCANGGACGACGAAGGGNAGCGGATTCCTATGGACGTAGCGGCNGGGGACCGGGTGCTGTACGCCAAGTACGCCGGTACCGAGGTCAAGCTTGAGGACAAGAAGTACCTGATCCTCAAGGAGAGCGACATTCTGGCGATTCTGGAATAGGATCGCCTAACCCACAGACAAGGAGTGTATAGAAATGGCAAAGCAATTGGTATTCTCGGAGAATGCGCGGCGGGACCTCAAGTCCGGCGTGGACGCCCTGGCCAACGCGGTCAAGGTGACGCTGGGGCCAAAGGGCCGCAACGTGGCGTTGGATAAGAAGTGGGGCGCGCCGACCATCACCCACGACGGGGTGACGGTAGCGAAGGAGATCGAGCTGGAAGAGCCGTTCGAGAACATGGGCGCGCAGTTGTTGAAGGAAGCGGCGACCAAGACGAACGACGTGGCGGGTGACGGCACGACGACGGCGACGGTGTTGGCGCAGATGATCGTGAACCAGGGGCTGAAGAACGTGGCCGCGGGCGCCAACCCAATGCTGATCAAGAACGGCATCGCGCGGGCGGCAGAGGCGGTAGTCAGCGCGCTGCGAGAGCAGGCGACGGACATTGACACGAAGGAAGAGATTGCCAACGTGGCTGCCATCTCGGCCAACGACAAAGAGATTGGCACGCTGATCGCCGAGGTGATGGAGAAGGTGGGCAAGGACGGGGTGATCACCGTCGAGGAGAGCAAGGGACTGGCCTTCGAGACCGAGTATGTCGAGGGTATGCAGTTCGACCGCGGGTACATCTCGCCCTATTTCGTGACGGACCCGGAGCGGATGGAGGCGGTGCTGGACGAGCCACTGCTGCTGATCCACGACAAGAAGATCAGCTCGGCGCAGGACATCATCCCGCTGCTGGAGAAGCTGGTGCAGACGGGGCGGAAGAACCTGGTGATCATTTCCGAGGACGTGGACGGTGAGGCGCTGGCGACGCTGGTGCTGAACAAGTTGCGCGGGGTGTTCAATGTATTGGCCATCAAGGCGCCCGGCTTTGGCGACCGGCGGAAGGCGATGCTGCAGGATATCGCGGTGCTGACCGGCGGGCAGGTGATCACGGAGGAGATGGGCCGCAAGCTGGACACGACACAGATGGCGGACTTGGGCCATGCAGTGAAGGTCATCTCGACCAAGGAAGACACGACGATCGTGGGCATTGAGGACGAGGCGATCAGCGACAATATTCTGGCGCGGATCAACCAGATCAAGGCCGAGATCGAGGCGAGCACATCGGACTATGACAAGGAAAAGCTGCAGGAGCGGCTGGCCAAGTTGTCGGGTGGCGTGGCCATCATCCGCGTGGGCGCGGGGACCGAGGTGGAGCTGAAGGAAAAGAAGCACCGGGTGGAAGACGCGCTGAGCGCGACGCGAGCCGCGGTGGAAGAGGGAATTGTGCCGGGTGGCGGCGTGGCGTTGATCAACGCGATACCGGCGCTGGCGGGCATTGAGATGGAGTTTGCCGACGAGCAGACGGGTGTGACGATCGTGCGGCGGGCGCTGGAAGAGCCGATGCGGCAGTTGGCGGTGAACGCCGGGATGGATGGGGCGGTCATCGTGGAGAACGCGCGGCGAGCGCAGAAGGAGCAGGACGACCCGAACGTGGGCTTTGACGTGCTGCGGGAAGTGTATGTGAACATGGTGACACAGGGCATCATCGACCCGGTGAAGGTGACGCGGAGTGCGGTAGAGAACGCGGCCAGCATCGGGGCCATGATCCTGACGACGGAAGCGTTGATCAGCGATATCCCTGAAGAGGAACCTGCACCTGCACCGCAGATGCCCCAGTACTAGACTGAGCAATCAAGGGCCGCGCCTCGCAAAGAGGCGCGGCCCCTGAAACCCTGAGTCTGTGCCTATACGTAGGAGCCAGGATGCGGGAAGCTGAGACCAAGCCGCTTCTACATCGGACTGGATTGGGGACCAAGAACTATGCCGATCTATGAATACGAGTGTGCCGAGTGCGGCATACACTTTGACAAATTGCAGAGATTTGGGGATCCGGCGCCGGATGCCTGCCCTAATGGACACCATCAGGTGCACCGCTTGCTATCGCAGCCGGCAATCATCTTCAAGGGTTCTGGTTTCTATGTGACCGACAACGGCCGCAACGGCTTTGGCTCTGCGGGAAGCACCAAGTCCAAAGAAACCAAGCCGGAAACAGAATCCAAGGCCCCAGCGGCCGATACGGCAGACGACTAGGGACACCCCCTGGCTCCCCCATCCGGGGGAAGGAGAGCACCTGCCAGATAGGGTAGCGCGACTAGCCCACGATGCCACCAAGGTCGTCCGTATGCACGAATCCAGTTGCCGGCTCGATCGATTGTACCACGCGACGCCCCTTTTGGGCGCCACGGCGAACCACGCAAAAGCGCCCACAGGCCCTCAAAGTTCTTGCTCGATCCCTCCACCGTGTGTTATACTGCGCGACCAACGAGCACGGTTAACAGAGATCGTCCATTAAGGCCTGTCTCAGGACACCTTTAACTTTCCTTAAGGACTGCGGGAGCTCGATATGCTATACTCAAGACCAACGCCTTATCTCCCTTTGCGAGCGAAGGAGGTGTGTAATGATTGATGTCACCGACCTGAGCAAATCATACGGTGCTGTCCAGGCATTGCGTGGGGTATCCTTTCACGTTGATGCCGGAGAGATCATCGGACTGCTTGGGCCCAATGGTGCGGGCAAGACGACGACGATGAAGATCCTGACCGGCTACTTGCAACCGTCTGAAGGCACCGTGACCGTGGATGGCCTGGACGTTCTCACGCAAGCCGAGCAGGTGCAAAAGCGCATTGGCTACCTGCCGGAGAACGCCCCTCTGTACCCGGAGCTGTCGGTACAGGCCTACCTCAGGATGATCGCCGAGCTGCGCCAGATCCCGGAGGACAAGCAGCCGGCGCTCCTGTCGGAGGCGGTGCGCGCCACGGGCCTGGAGCCCTATCTCACGCGTCCGATCGGACAGTTGAGCAAGGGCTACCGGCAGCGGGTGGGGCTGGCTCAGGCCATCGTGCACAAACCAAAGCTGCTGATCCTGGATGAGCCGACCATCGGCCTCGACCCCACCCAGATCGTCGAAGTCCGCCGCCTGATCGGCCGACTGGCCGAGCACAGTACCATCCTTCTGTCCACGCACATCCTGTCCGAGGTCGAGGCCGTGTGCAATCGGGCCATCATCCTGATCAATGGCGAGATCCGGGCTGATGCCGAACTGGCCGAGCTAGAGGCATCCACGGACGTCATCCTGATCCTGGCAGAGAGAACCCCCGGTGTTGCGGACAGACTGCGGAAAACTGAGGGGGTTCGCGTTGTGGAGACTGAGCCTTCCCCTACTGGCGTCGCCTACCGGATCAAAGCAACCAATGGGGCAGATGCTGACTCGAAGGCACCACCCCTGGATCTGCGGGCACCGATCTATGATCTGGTGCGCGAGATGGAGTGGCCCCTGATCGAGCTCCGGCGCGACGTGCGCACGCTCGAGGCAGTCTTTAACGAGTTGGCGACAACAGGAGGCGATGAGCTATGAGACGAGTATGGGTCCTGGCACGCAAGGAATTGAGCGCCTACTTTGGCACGCCAATGGCCCTGATCTTTGTCGGGGCGTTTTTAGCCATCACCCTCCTGGCCTTTTTCTGGGTGGAGACCTTTTTCGTGCGCAACATCGCCGACGTGCGCCCAATGTTCCGGTGGATGCCGGTGCTCCTACTGTTCCTGGTGGGCGCGCTAACCATGCGCCAGTGGAGCGAGGAACAGCGGGCTGGAACGCTGGAGGTGCTACTTACCCTGCCGATCCGGCGGATCGAGCTGGTGCTGGGCAAGTTTCTGGCAGTCATGCTGCTGGTGGCGCTGGCCCTCGCGCTGACGCTCTTTATCCCCATCACCGTGAGCATCCTGGGTCCCCTGGACTGGGGACCGGTCGTTGGCGGATATCTGGCTGCCCTGCTGCTGGCCTCGGCCTATGCAGCCATCGGCCTTTTTGTCTCCTCCAGGACTGACAACCAAATCGTGGCCCTGATCATCACAGTGTTGCTCGCAGGGCTCTTTTACGTGGTGGGCACGAACGGCGTGACCGGGCTAACGGGCGACACCCTGGCTGAGATCCTGCGGGCCATTGGCACGGGCAGCCGTTTTGAAAGTATCGAGCGAGGCGTGATCGACCTGCGGGACCTGGTCTACTACCTGTCGCTGTCGGTAATCTTTCTCGCCCTCAATATCCTGTCGCTGGATGCCAAGCGGTGGAGCAAGGGAGCGCAGACCGCTCGTTACCGGCTGCAGATCATCCTGACCGTCATTTTGGTAGTGGCCAACCTTGTAGCCCTCAACACCTGGCTCTACCCGTTGGGCAGCCTGCGNGCCGACCTCACTGCGGCTCGCGAATACAGCCTGTCGCCTGTCACCCGCAACTTGATCGCAAATCTGCAGGAGCCACTGCTGATCCGGGGCTATTTCAGCGAGCGAACGCACCCGCTGCTTGCTCCGCTGGTACCGAGTATCCGTGACATGTTGCGCGAGTACGAGATTGCCTCCGGTGGACAGATCCAGGTTGAGATTGTCGACCCACGCGATGACGAAGAACTGGAGGCTGAGGCAAACCAGGTCTATGGCATACAGCCCAGCCCCTTCCGCGTCAGCGATCGCTACGAGGCATCGATCATCAACTCCTATTTCGACCTGCTGATCCGATATGGGGACCAGCACGTCACCCTCGGCTTCGATGACTTGATCGAGGTCGACTCTACGGCCACCGGTGATCCAGAGGTGCGTCTGCGAAATCTGGAGTACGATCTGACGCGCTCGATCAAAAAGGTGGTCAGTGGATTCCAGAGCCTGGACTCTGTATTCGCCAGCATCGCAGACCCGATCCAGTTGACATTTTTCATCACACCTGACACCCTGCCGGCGGACCTGGTAGAGGTTCCACAGACGGTCGAGAAGGTAGCGCAGGACCTCCAGTCAGAATCCGGTGGGAAGTTCGTATACGATATCATCGATCTCGATGCACCGGGCAGCCCGATAACCCGCAGTACCATGGTCAACGAATACGGGCTTTATCCTATCTCCACATCCTTCCTATCGACGGACACCTACTACTTTGACTTGGTTCTCCAGATAGGCGATGAAGCCCAGGTGCTCTATCCCACAGGCGGCCTTTCCGAGGCAGATATACGGGCGGAGATCGAGTCTGCCCTGCAGCGAGCGGCCCCCGGATTCCTAAAGACTGTAGGCCTCTGGGTCCCGGACCTCCAGCCCGTGCAGAACATCTATGGAGGGGTCAGCGAGCCCATCTCCAGTTGGAGTCTGTTGCAGCAGCAGCTTGGGCTGGACTATACAGTCAAGCAGGTGGATCTGACCACAGGTCGCGTGCCGGGCGATATAGATGTGTTGGTGGTGGTTGCCCCTCAGAATATGAGCGACGAAGAATTGTTCGCCATCGACCAGTACCTGATGCGCGGAGGCTCCGTGGTAGTCGCGGGAGGCAACTATGTCCTGCCTACTGAGATGTTTGGCGCTGGCCTCTCCGTGCAGGCCGTGAGCGGCGGCTTGAAGGAGATGCTTGCCAGCTATGGCATCGACGTTGGGCAGTCGATGGTGCTCGACACACAGAACGAGCCCCTGCCCATACAGGTGCAGCGGACGGTGAGCGGTATGCAGGTCGTGGAGCTCCAGGAATTGGACTACCCACCCTTTGTCGACATCCGCTCTGATGCGATGGACAAGGAGAGCCCCATCGTGTCCAACCTGTCTGCAGTCACTATGAACTGGGCATCGCCTCTGACTATCGACGAGACCAAGAATGCAGGCCGCGAGGTCACTGTCCTGCTTGAATCGACAGAGCAATCGTGGCTGTGGAACCAGACAGATGTCCAGCCGAACCCTGACCTGTATCCCGAGTACGGCTTTCCGGTTGCGGGGGAACAGCAGTCCTGGCCGCTGGCTGTCTCTATCCACGGCTCGTTCGAGAGTTACTTCAAAGACCAAGCTTCGCCCTTTGAGCAGACTGAAGCTGTGACCGACACAGTGGGAGGACCGCTGGGCACCGTCGAGGTCTCACCCGACACGGCGCGCCTAGTGGTGATCGGCAGCGCGGAGTTCATCGACGATCCGATTCTGGAAACCTCTATGCAGTTGAGCCAGGATCGCTATCTCAATAACTTGCAGTTCATGCAGAACGCGGTGGACTGGTCCGTCGAGGACGAAGACCTGCTCAGCATCCGGTCGCGCGGTACCTATGCACGCCTGCTCGAACCGCTGGAGACAGGCCAGCAGTCCTTCTGGGAAGTACTTAACTACGCCGTCGTCTTTGTCGCCCTGCTCGGCATTGGTGGGGTGTGGACGCTGCGCCGCCGCAGTGAGCAACCGATGCAACTGGTTGAGGTAGATGCGCCAGAGCCACAGCCAGAAGAAGCGGCGGACGAATCGGGAGGGTCCCATGACTAAACTAAACCGGATTCTCGTCGTACTCCTGGTGTTTCAGGTGGCCTTGGCAGCCGTGGTCCTGTGGCCCCGTCGCGCCACCACCGAAGGAGGCCAGAGCCTGTTTCCGGACCTGGAGACGAACCGCGTGGTCCGCGTGACCATCACGGGCCCGGACGGAGGCCAGATCGAAATGGCAAAGGCGGGAGCCGATTGGGTCCTGCCTGAGGCCGATGACTATCCTGTCCAATCGGGCGAAGTCTCTGCCTTGCTGGTCAAGATCGCTGGCCTGCAGACGGGCCAGCCGGTAACCGAGACCAGCAGCAGCCACGAGCGCCTCGGAGTTGCGGAAGATGCCTTTGAGCGGATGGTGGTGCTCGAGATGGATGATGGCACCCGCTATACCCTGTTCGTGGGCACCTCGCCCAGCTATGGCGCTACCCATATCCGTGCAGATGGGCAGGATCAGGTCTATCTGACCTCCGACCTCTTGACATCCGATGTAGGTGTGCTTCCGACCGATTGGGCCGACCGCACCTATTTCTCGGTGCCCCAAGATCAAGTGATGCGCTTGAGCCTGGAAAACGAGAATGGAGAATTCGTCTTCGTCCGGATGGTGAGCGGTGGGGAGTTGGCGCCGGCACAGGAGATATGGTCTATGGCCGATCTGGCTCAGGATGAGACCCTGAACACGACTGCCGTAGAGACCCTGCTCAGCCGTGCGACATCGGTCTTGATGCAGCAGCCGCTGGGTACTGAGGAGAAAGCAGAATACGGCATGGACAATCCTACTGCCGTGGTAACGCTGCGCACTCAGAGCGAAGAGGAAGGCGCCAAGAACTACACCCTGCGAGTGGGCGCAAGAAATCCAGAGGACGGCAGCTACGTGGTCATCTCCTCCGAGTCACCCTATTATGTCCGGGTGAGCGAATTTAGCGTACAGAATCTCGTCGAGAACACACGCGACGATTTCCTGGAGCTACCGCCAACGCCGGAGGTAACACCCGAAGCCACTCCAGAAGGCTAACTAGCGCAAAACTGGCCCAATCTGCTAGAGATTGGGCCAGTGTCTTTTCTATCTGGATCACAGTCCACTCCCCTGCCTGAGATAGAACTCTGACGCAACCCTTACAGCACCCATTCCTAATGTTCTCCACGTTGCTGCTTGTCGCCCCAGGACTTTTGCAGTATAATGCGGACGTCAGAGAAAAGTGACCGAAACCCTGGGCGTTGCGACCGCGTGAGAGGGGACGGATGAAGAACACAATCATCACCATAGTGGCAGTCCTCACCGCCGCGATCGGCTGGTGGGGGCTCGTCGCGCTCACGTATGAGAGCCCAGCGAATGAACCAGGAGTCCTGCCGTTCTTCTTTGCGCTTCTGTTCCTGGCTGTGACCGCCACTCTGGTCCCACCCGCGGCCTTTCTCAACCGCCGGTTCGCGCCCGACATCGAGACCGAAGATCAGTATCGCTTTATCCGTCACAGCGCCTGGGGAGGGATATGCGTTACATTGTGGGCCTGGCTGCAGACGCATCGCGCCTTTAACCTGGGCTTCGCGCTGCTCACCGTGCTGATCTTTGTTGCCATCGAGTTCCTGATCGCCCGGCTGAGAAGTGATTCGCAGCAGGAAACGCCTGAGGCCTGATTCACCAGGCCGCAAACAAATAGTAGGAAACAGAGGTACTCCATGCAAACCCAGGAGGAACTACGAAGGCTGCCCAGCGTTGACCGGCTGCTCCAGGAGGAGGCCGTCGCGGACCTGGTTGCGCGCTGGGGACACGAGCTGACGGTAGAAGCCGCTCGCGAAGCCCTGGACGCGGCCCGCGACGATATCCGCAGCGGAAACGCCTGTCCCGAGGCCGGGGTTCTGGTCCGGCAGACAGATGAGCGACTGGCAGCCAAGCTCCGGCCTACCTTGTTACCAGCCATCAACGCCACCGGCGTCATCGTCCACACCAATCTGGGACGTGCCCCGCTCAGCGCCGAGGCACGAGAAGCGATGGATGCTGTGGCCCTGGGCTACTCCAACCTGGAATACGACCTGCAGGCCGGGCGCCGTGGCTCGCGCTATGTCCACGCCGAAGAACTCCTCTGTCGCCTGACCGGCGCCGAAGCAGCGCTGGTGGTCAACAACAACGCCGCGGCTCTGCTCCTCATCCTGATGACCTTTGCCCGCGACAGGGAGGTCATCATCTCCCGCGGCCAGCTGGTCGAGATCGGCGGTGGCTTTCGAATCCCGGACGTGATGCGGCAGAGCGGCGCCACCCTGGTGGAGGTGGGCACCACCAACCGCACCTATATCCGCGACTATGCGGACGCCATATCTGAATCCACCGTGGCATTGATGCGCGTCCATCGCAGCAATTTCCGCCTTACCGGCTTTGTTCACGAGCCGGGCCTATCGGAGATGGTGCAGTTGGCTGCAGAGCGCAGCCTGTTCCTATTTGACGATCTGGGCAGCGGCACGCTATTGGACACAAGTCCCTACGGGCTGGCCCACGAGCCCACCATCCAGGAGAGTGTGATGTCCGGTGCTACGCTGGTGTCGTGCAGCGGCGACAAGCTCCTGGGCGGACCGCAGGCGGGCATCATTCTGGGGCATGCCGACGCGATCGCCACCCTAAGGAAATTCCCCCTGACTCGGGCATTGCGCGTGGACAAGACCACATTGGCCGGGCTGCAGGCCACCCTGCGCCACTACCTTCTCGGCGAGGCCATAGAAAAGGTACCGGTATGGCGCATGATCAGCCAGGACGAATCAAGCCTGCAAGAGAGGGCCAGGCAGTGGGCACACACGCTTCAGGGTCTGGGGGTGGCGACTGAGGTTGTACGCGGCCATTCGACGGTGGGCGGGGGAAGCCTGCCCGGAGAGACGCTGCCCACGCATCTGGTAGCCCTGGCACTCGAATCGCCCGATGCCGTGTCCGCTCGCCTGCGGGCTGGCGAGCCGCCGGTCATTGCCCGCATCGAGGATGGGCGCCTGGTGCTTGACCCTCGCACCGTACTGCCCGAGCAGGAAGCATCGCTATTGCGCCTTGTTGCAGAGTCAGCCTCCTGACGGAAACAGCGTGACGACCGATACCGAGAGACGGAGCGCAGCCGACAAGGCTCAGGTTGCCCGGGCGGCGGGCCTGGTCATGGCCCTGTTCGTCGTCAGCCGGGCGCTTGGACTGGTGCGCGAGATGGTCATCAGCCACCAATTCGGGACCGGCGGCGATCTGGATGCCTATCTGGCAGCCTTTCGACTGCCCGATATCCTCTTCCAGCTCGTAGCGGGCGGTGCGCTGGCCTCGGCCTTTATCCCCACTTTCTCCGCTCATCTGGCTCACCAGGACGACAGAGGTGCCTGGCGGCTGGCAAGCGCCATCATCAACCTGGTACTGATCTTGACCTCCGCCACTGCCGTGCTGGCGGCGCTGCTGGCTCCCTGGCTGGTGAGCACCATTATAGCGCCGGGCTTTGATCCACAGCGCCAGGCTCTGACAGCGCTACTGATGCGCTTGATGCTGGTCACGCCGGTGATCTTTGGGGTGAGCGGCGTCATCATGGGCATCCTCAACGCGCACCAGCACTTTTTGCTGCCGGCCCTGGCGCCCATCCTCTACAACTCGGGCATCATTCTCGGCGCCATGGCCCTGGCGCCCAATATGGGCGTAAGGGGACTGGCGGCGGGCGTAGTCGCCGGCGCGCTGGGACATCTGCTGATCCAGATTCCGGGCCTGGTGCGCTATGGCCTGCGCTACACGCCGACGATGGGTCTGCACGATCCGAGTGTGCGCGAGGTCGGCCGCTTGATGCTGCCCCGGGTGGTAGGTTTGGCGGCAGTGCAGATCAACTTTTTGGTGAATACCATCCTGTCCTCAGGCCTGGTGTCGGGCAGCCTGGCAGCCATCAACTATGCCTGGTTGCTGATGCTGCTGCCCCAAGGCGTGTTCGCCCAGTCGATCGCCACCGCAGCGTTTCCCACCTTTTCGGCGCAGGCAGCCAAGGGTCAAGTCGACGAGATGCGCAACACGCTCGCCGCCACCCTGCGGGTGATACTCTACCTGGCCCTGCCCGCAGCTGTGGGCTTGATCGTGCTGTCGAGGCCACTGATACAGTTGATCTTCCAGCGAGGCGCATTCACTGAGACTTCGACCGAGATGGTCGCCTGGGCGCTGGCCTTCTTCGCCCTGGGACTGCCGGCCCACGCCGTGGTCGAGATCGTCGTGCGCGCCTTTTACGCCCTGCACGACACCAAGACCCCGGTTGTGGTAGGTATCGGGGCCATGGGGCTGAACGTTGCCCTCAGCCTGGCCTTTATCGCGCTCTTTGAGGCCCTCGGTTGGATGCCACACGGTGGCCTGGCTCTGAGCAATGCCCTGGCCACCACCAGCGAGATGGGTTTGCTCCTGTACCTGCTCCGCCAGCGCTTGGATGGTATTGAGGGCAGGCGCATGCTGGCTTCCCTGGCGCGCATCGGCCTCGCGTCGCTGACAATGGGTGCCGTCGCTGCTGCGCTGGCATGGCTCCTGAAGGACCAGAGTGCCTGGCTATTGGCCGGGGTGGCTGTTGCCGCAGGCCTCGTCGTGTACGTGGCCCTCTCGCTGGCGCTGGGATCTCCCGAGCCACGGGCCGTATGGCAGATGGTTGCACGGCGGCGCCGGCCCCCAGTTGAGGCAGGACCTTAGCATCACTCCAGACATTGTGCCCGGCCCTCACCTGTGCTATAATGGCCGCACAGCCTACCACGCTGGCAACGAAAGGAACTTTCATGAACATTCTAGAGATCATAAACAGCGTGCGCCAGAACCATGCCATGGAGCATGCGACGATACATGTGCTGAGCGCTCGCTATCCCTATGCGCGGATGGCAGGTCGCAGCACGACATCAGGCTTTTTCATCTATGGGTCAGTTCCTACGCAGATGGTGGCAAACGCCGCCAGCGAGGCCCTGGTGCGGTTGCAGCAGGGCGAGTCCCACCTGGCTGTTCACCCCCGGTGCGGCACCTACCTGGCGGTGACGAGTCTGGCAGCGGGCACGGCTGCTTTTGCGGCATCTCAGGGACGCCAACGGTCCAAGCTGGATCGGCTGCCGCTGGCCCTGGTAGCTGCCACGATCGCGTCCGTCATCGCCCAGCCACTCGCGGCCCGGGTGCAGGAGGATATCACCACTACGCCCGAGTTGGATGGCGTCTGTATCGAGGACGTCAAACGACAGGAACGTGGCAAGTATATCGCCCACAAGATCACGCTCGGTCGGGGATGAGTTGTGTTCTATATTCTGCATGGCGAGGAAGAGTTCGCCAGGAGCAAGGAACTGGCAGGCCTGCGCGCCCAGCTTGCAGAGGGCGACGAGGCCATGGCCCAGCTAAATACCACCGTCTTTGACGGAAGACGCTTGACCATGGGCGAATTACGCCACGCCTGCGACACGGTCCCATTCCTGTACGAGCGCCGCCTGGTGATCGTGCATGGATTGTTGAGTTGGCTTGCACAGGCCAGGGGGAGCAAGGGAGGAGGAACGCAGAAGGGCGAACCAGTGGCCTCGCGACGCGCCTTCCTTGAGGAGCTGGCAGGCTATTTGCCTCGGCTGCCGGAAACTACGAGGCTCGTCTTTGTGGAGGAGGAAGCCCTCAAACCCTCGCATCCCATCCTGAAGCTGGCCCAGGAGCAGCACAAGGCCGGCAAAGCCCACATCAAAGAGTACAAACAACCCAGGGAAGGGCCACTATTCAACTGGATACAGGAACAGGCCAGGGACAGGGGTGGGGACATCAGCTGGGATGCCTGCCGGAAGATGGTTGAACTGGCGGGAGAGGACCTGCGCCAGCTCGAGTTGGAGATCGACAAGCTGCTGCTCTATGCGGGGGACCGGCAGGTGACCGAGGCCGATGTGGAGTCGCTGACCAGCCGCACGCGCGGGGCCGATGTCTTTGAATTGGTCGACTGTGTCGGCCGGCGACAGGCCGATGAGGCGCTGAGGCACTTGCACCAATTGCTTGATGAAAACGAACCGCCACTCAGGCTATTGGCCATGCTTGCCCGCCAGATACGGATCCTAATCCAGGTGAGCGAGCTGCGGGCACGGCGCATGAGCCAATCACAGATCGCCAAGCAGCTGAAACTACATCCATATGTGGTCAAAAAGGGGGCTGCCCAAGCCCTGAACTTCACCCTGGATCAACTGGAGAGGGCACACAGCCTCGTTGTGGACACAGACTGGAAGATCAAGACCGGCGACATGGAGGATGTGCTAGCTCTGGACATGCTGGTGGTTCAGCTGGCACGCCTCTAGGCTGCTCACGGCTCCGGTCAGCGCAAGGCATTGCGTTGACCGTTATCCCCTTTGCCGTCCTTTGCCTCTCCGACCCAAAAGTGGTGCACAAGGACGTTCGGCGCGGGCAGCACCCGGATCGTAGCCTTTGCGCTCTTGGGCTGGCAGGCAAGCTTCAGGCCGCCCCCATCCTGCTTGCCCACAATCTCCGGATGCACATAGCAGGTGTTGGGCCAGCGGCCGTACTTTTGCCGGTATCGCTCGGCAGCCTGGCCCACCTTTTCTTCAAGCGGGCGCTTTGGATCCCCGTCGTACCAGAGCAAGCCTACTTCCATGTTCCACCATCCCTTCACAGTTGAGCCGACGGTATTATCGAGAGACAGGCACTGGCTGCCTGACGACAGAGATCCTCGGTGAGATGAGGCGTGCCCGCCTCAGATGCCAGGTCCCCTCCCGAACATCCTGGTACAACTCGAAATCTCCCTCGGCACACTCGACGTGAAAGTAGTGCCGCGCGGCCCTCCGCTGCCAGCTCCTCCTGGTCTTCGTCCAGCACCGGCGCACGCTCTGCACACGATAGCGGCGTCCACGCCAGCAAAAGAGATCGGGAAAATACTGGAACCTCCGTTGCACCATGTCCACCGCGTCGTCATAGATCTTCCAATCCATTTGCACTACCTCCCGAGTTCTCTGCTATCCACACTCACATCTGCCGTCCGTCAGCGCAATCCATCGCCCAACAATGCCTCGTCACCTACCACATGAAAGTCTCTCTGGCCAGGAGACCCGGGCATGGCCGCCGGCCAATAGCCAGCTTGCTGCCCCGGTGGCAGGGCCTGGGTTGCCCCGCCCTGTATCACAACGACCGGGGGGTTGCCGCTGTATCGAGCCTCCCGCCCCTCAGAACTGCTGCGCTGGCGGTCGCGTCGAGCCATGACCACCAGCAGCAGCGCCGAGGTCGGGATCCCGGCTGCCACTCCACAGACCACACCAACAACCACAGCCATCGCCTCTGCACTCATGCGGTTGCCAACGACCACAGCCAGTGCAATCCCAAATACCAGGCCCACCACAAGTAACAACCGACCGAGACTCATAAACCTTCCCATCCCACGTTGATGATGTCCATGACTTGAGCGCTCCGCCTGCCTGCCGCGTGACTCCTGCGGCAACCTCCAAAGCCGCCGATGATCGCCCTACTTGACCAATTTGAGGCGGGAGCCCAAAGCGTTGAGCTTTTCCGCCAGCCGGGAGG
>P_1C_Sed_1_UnCtyDRAFT_1000040_pt1 | contig 18927 bp, 16 predicted proteins | sample Pon1CUnioCityCA_6_FD_11282 | JGI IMG/M metagenome (IMG submission 11282) | reverse complement strand
GCGATCGAGCCGGGCATCCGGAAGGAGCTACTCAGTCTACCTCGGGGTCACTGGCGCTATTGGCGGGCGATGCCTTGCGGATTCCCTTCCCGGACGGGGCTTTCGATGGGGTCGTGACAGGCTTTGCCCTGCGCAATGTTACTGATATTCCTGCTGCTTTCGCCGAGATGGCGCGGGTTACGAGACCCGGTGGGCGCGTTGCCTGTCTGGAGATCGCCAAGCCGCAGTCCCCTCTCTTCAAGGGGTTGTTTGCCCTCTATTTCTACAGGCTGGTTCCGCTGCTGGGTGGCTGGATCACAGGCCAACGCTCCGCGTACACCTATCTCCCACATTCGCTCAGCGAATTTCTGAATCCCGACCAGATAGCCAGCGTGATGAGCGAGACAGGCTGGCGCGAGGTGATCTACAGGCGGTTGATGTTGGGCACTGTGGCTGTGCATTCAGGGATTCGGGGCTAGATTTGGCGCCTATGCTGAGAGCTGAGAGTGCGCAGTGGCAATCGGCTTGCCAACAGCGGCGAATAATAGTAGAATGAGTTTCGAGAGGGGTTGAGGATATCACGTGTTTGGATCGTTCAAAGCAGGCGACAGTCTTCGGGTCTATCGCTTGCAGCGGAAAGGCGTCTCGCTTGATCTCCAACGGAGCTTGACGCAGCCGCCAAAGCCACTTTTGGAGGCCTGGTTGGCCTTTCTCACGCAGCAGGAGATGGGCCGGCCTACCTATGTGCTGACTGATCTCTATGATGGAGATGGTTTTGTACAGGTGCGCTTTCGCCCCCACCAGGCTGCAGCCGATGTGTCTTTTCTGGCGCCTGCACTGGAGGCAGGGCGTGATGCATCCAACCTTTGGTTCCGCCTGCTCGATGGTGCTTCGGTAGAGCTGGCAGGGCGCGGTATCCAGCGCGTGTTTGCCAATTTGCCCGAGTCGGGTGCCGAAGCCGACCTCTTTTACCAGTCTGGGTTCACGCTCTATGCGGGGGAAGAGGTCTTTCGACTGGCTCAGCGACCGGAACCGGGGGACAAGGAAGAGATCCCGGAACTACGGCTCCAGCGCCCGGCAGATTGGCCGTCGATACAGAGGCTATTCGTGGCTGTCACGCCGCAACGGGTGCGCCAAGCCGAGGGAGGCATCAGGATTGCCGCCGGGATGGAGAGAAATTGCCAGCACTATGTGCTACCCGGCGAGAATAGAGGGGACCTGGCGGCAGTGCTGAGCATCTGTACCGGCGGACAAGCGTGCTTGCTGCGTCTGGTGATGCACCCTGAGGCGAGAGATGTGGCAGATGGACTGGTCCGCGGTGCGTTGGCCATCATGGACCGCTGTCCAGCCAAGCCAGTGTTCTGCGGCGTGCGCCAGTACGAGGGTGGAGTTCGGGCGGCGCTGCTAGCCGCGGGTTTCGAGCATTACGCCTCCCGCGCCCTGATGGTCAAGCATACGCTGGCCTGGAGCAAGACGGCTGTTCCGGAATTGGGTCCGGCATTGAAGGCCACCGCCGAGATTGTGCCACCGGCTTATCATATGAACGGCGAACCAGAGTTCCAGGTATCTGAAGGCCGTCTGACGGCAACGCAAGATGTGTAGGTAGGACATTACGCACGCCGGGCCGCAATCAGGCCTGGTGTCGAGGGATAGATGCAAGACAATATTACTGACGATTTGGATGCTTTGTTGGGAGTCGTACCTCCAGAGATCGCGCAGGCGATCCGAAAAGAGAATCACGGGGATGACTTGCTCGAGATTGTCCTGGATCTGGGGCGTGTGCCTGAGGCCCGATTCCTGAAAGGTGAGGTCACGCTAAGTAAGCGGGAGATCACGCAAGAGGAGATAGACTTTGTGGTCGACCGCGTCGGGCAGTTCACAAACGACAACAGGGCTGGCATTGAGCGCACGCTGCATCGCATCTCGTGCATAAGGAATCGCCGCGGGGGTATCGTGGGACTGACACTGCGTGTGGGACGTGCAGTGTACGGCACCATCGACATTATCCGCGACCTCCTGGAATCGGGGAAGAGTATCCTGTTGCTCGGCAAGCCGGGCGTGGGCAAGACTACCTTGCTCCGCGAGGCCGCCCGCGTGATCGGTGACAAGAAGCGAGTAGTCGTGGTCGACACCTCGAACGAGATCGGTGGTGACGGCGATATCCCGCATCCCGCCATCGGGCGGGCAAGGCGCATGCAGGTTGCACAGCCCGAGTTCCAGCACGAAGTGATGATCGAGGCGGTGGAAAACCACATGCCCGAGGTGATCATCATCGATGAGATTGGCCGCGAACTCGAGGCCGCAGCAGCAAGGACCATCGCCGAGCGAGGCGTGCAATTGGTGGGTACTGCGCACGGCAATACGCTCGACAATTTGCTGCAGAACCCGACCTTGTGTGACCTGGTGGGCGGCATACAGGCCGTGACCCTGAGTGATGAGGAAGCCCGGAGGCGTGGCACGCAAAAGACAGTGCTGGAGCGCAAGGCTCCGCCAACCTTTGACGTGGTAATCGAGATCAAGGACTGGCAATATCTTGCGGTCCACCACGATGTAGCGGCTTCGGTTGATGCATTGTTGAGAGGGCGCAGCCATCCGCCCGAGATTCGATATCGTGATGAATCGGGGCAGGTGCAGGTGGAGCAGGCGGCGGCGACTCTGGCGATGCCACAGCCTGAAGAGGCTCCGTTGCGCACAGCACCCGCTCGCCAGAAGGCGCCGACGCGCGTGTTGCGAGTATATGCTTATGGCGTGGGCAAGAACCGGGTACGCCAGGCGGCTCAGAACCTGCATCTGCCGGTAGAACTGGTGGTCGATGTTGAGCGCGCTGACGCGGTGATGACGCTGAAGAACTACTACAGGCGTCGTCCTCAGCCGCTGAACAACGCGGAGCGCCGCGGAGTGCCGATCTATGTACTGCGCTCCAACACAGTGAACCAGATTGAGAGCTGCCTGGCCGATATCTTTGGCCTGGATGTCTCCGAGCTGGATCCGATGGCAATCGCCATGCGCGAGACCGAGGAAGCCATCAACTCGGTGTTGTCGGGAAAAAAGTCGGTGGACCTGACGCCTCGAAACTCCTATATCCGCCGCCTGCAGCACGAGCTTGCCCGGCAGGCGAACCTGGTATCGCATAGTTACGGCAAGGACCCACGGCGTCACGTGCGCATCTTTGGCACACCGCGCCGTCGAACGTAGGAATATAGTCAAAGCGCTGGCGCCAACTAGACAAGGAGGGCGAAATGACGTTCAGATTCCCGTCGGATGAGTGGATCAAGGCCATGGCGGAAAAAGTCAACGAGAGTGATGCCTACCGCAAATCGGCCCTGAAGTGGGAGGGGGACTTTTACTTCATATGCGAGCCGGGACCGGGGCTAGAGGAAAAAGTGGTCCTCTATATTGACCTGTGGCATGGGGATGCCCGGGATGCGTACGAGGTGGCAGACGAGGGCGACATGGATCCCGAGTTTGTCATCCGGGCTCCGGTGAATACCTGGCGGCGCGTGATCGAGAAGAAACTGGATCCGATCCAGGGTATGATTACGGGGCAGCTCAAGCTCTCGGGCACCATGAGCAAGATCATGCGTTTCCCAAAGGCTGCATCCGAGTTGGTCAACTGCGCCACCAAAGTGCCAACCGAGTTCCCGACCTAGGCCCTGATCGCCCCTGCACAGACCAGCAAGGGATGAGCAGTCAGTACGAGCGCTGATCCTTTGGAGCTTGGTCCGCTGGGCAGGACCTGAGGAGTTGTTATGCCTTTTGTGACGGTGGCAGGCGCGCGTGCTTACTATGCCCACCGGCGTCCGGTGCCGGCGGACAAGGCGCCGGTGGTCTTTGTGCATGGTGCGGGAGGAACGCACCAGCATTGGCTTTACCAGGTGCGCGACCTGCCTCACTCGCCAACCTATGCGCCCGATCTTCCGGGTCATGGGCGTTCTGAAGGACAGGGACGGGATAGCGTCGCGGTATACGGTGACTGGCTGGTGGCATTCCTCGACGAGATTGGCGAGGACCGGGCAGTGTTAGTTGGTCACTCGATGGGTGGAGCGATCGCCCAGGATGTAGCTCTGCGCTATCCGGCGCGGGTTGCGGGTCTGGGGTTGGTGGCTACCGGTGCCCGTCTGCGGGTGGCGCCCGCCATACTCGATGGCATTCGCCAGGATCATGAGGCGGCAGTGCGGCTCATCTGTGATTTCGCCTTTGGACCGGAAACGCCTGCAGAGATGGTGCGACTGGGCCGCCGNCAGATGGTTTCGATCCCGGCCGAGGTGCTATACGGGGATTTTGCTGCCTGCGATGCCTTTAGCGTGATGGACCGGTTGGGTGAGATTGCTGCCCCGGCCGTTATCGTATGCGGCACCCAGGACCATCTCACGCCGTCGAAATACTCGATCTACCTGCGCGATCAACTAGAAGGCGCGGAGCTTTACCTGGTGGAGGGTGCCGGACACATGGTCATGGTCGAGAGGCCAGGGGCTGTGGTCGGGGCTCTCTCCTCTTTCGTGGGAACGCTCTAGGGCCCGGGCCTGCTGCACGTTGCAGGGTGCAGCAGGTAGTTGTCATTCCTCCCATTCCTGCATCTGTTGCTGCAGGATAGGCCGAATAGCCATCAGCGCTCGGGCGCGGTGGCTGATTTCGTTCTTGACCTCTGGCGACAGTTCTGCCATTGTGCGCCCACCATGGCCCTCCACGATAAAGATGGGGTCGTAGCCGAATCCATGCTCGCCCCGGGGGACAAAGCCAATCTCCCCCTCACAGGTGCCGCTAGCGGTGCGCACCATGCCATCGGGCAGGGCGAGGGCTACTACGCAGCAAAAGCGCGCCGAGCGCTGACCAACGGGTGTATTGGCCAAAGCATCGAGCAGCTTGCGGTAGCGGTCAACGTCCGTAGTACCCGGGCCAGCGTATCGCGCCGAGTGGACGCCTGGAGCCCCATCCAGGGCATCTACTTCCAGGCCCGAGTCGTCGGCCAGGCACGGGAGACCGGATGCCTGCGCATAGGCCAGGGCCTTGATGCGGGCGTTCGCCTCAAAGGTCTCGCCCGTTTCTTCCACCTCCAGGGCCAGACCCTCCTGCGCCGGGAATGTGATCTGAAGCGCCCCGGGCGAGTTCGCCAATAGCTCCTCGTATTCTCGAACTTTGCCACGGTTGTTCGTGCCTACCAGCAGCTTTGCCAATCTACCCTCCTCAAGCCAAGCTTGTGTCCCAATATAGCATCACCGGAGGCAAAGGCCAAATCGCCCTGACGCACCGGTGCTGCGCCGGCGATTTGCCATCCGGGCTCTGCTTGGGGTACAATAGATCCAGTGCAAAATGTGATGAGGTGAGGCATGAACGCAGCGGATAGCCTATTCAGTTCCAGTGCAGGAACGTTGGCCGTTGTGGCTCTGGTGCTGGCTCTGCTGGCCCTGGGAGGCGTCGTGCTGCTGTTGGCACGGCAACAACGGCTGCTGGGCCAGTACCAACACCTGATGACCGGTACTTCGGGCGGGAACCTGGAGGCGATGTTGCACGACCACATTTCCCAAGTTCGCGAGACGGAGACCCGGGTGGATGCTGTGGATCAACTGGCTCGTCAACTGGAGAAGGCGGCCTACTTTAGCATGCAGCACATGGGCGTGGTGCGCTTTAATCCCTTCCAGGATACTGGAGGCGACCAGAGCTTTGCCATTGCCCTGGTGGATGGTCACGGAAATGGCGTGGTTCTCTCGAGCCTGCACGGTCGTGAAGCGACCCGGGTCTACGCCAAGCCGCTGAAAGCGTGGGAGTCGACCTATTCGCTCACTGACGAGGAAAAGCAGGCCATTGCCCTGGCCTATAAGAAACGGTCGTAGTCAACCCTCGCGGCATATGTNCGAAACCGTTGGCNACCGGCGANGGGGTCCGTTCTTGCGTGTGACCTTGCGCTTTTGCCTGGTTTGGAGTAGAATTCGAGCCGTTAGCAGCACGGGGTAGCGTGCGAGCGCTGTTCTACCTTGGGCGTTTGCAGGTGTACCCCGCACTATGTGTCAGGTGCCGCCGTCAGTGGGGCACCTGATAGGGAACAAGGAGCGAATTGTGTTTGGACGAGAGAAACGCCCGGTTCCAGTGGACCGAGTAGAGGTGCACGTTGGCCCTACGGCCAATATGCACGGCGACCTGGTATGCGATGGTATTGTCAAGATCGATGGCGTATACCGTGGCTCTATCAAGACGGTGAGCAACGTGATCATCAGCGAGAAGGGACGGGTGGATGCCCAGATTGAGGCGCAGAATGTGTCGGTCTCGGGCCAGGCCAAGGGCTCGATCCTGGCAAATGGCCGCCTGGAGATCCTTTCGACGGGACGGGTCTGGGCAGATGTGACCGTCAGTAGCTTCTTGCTGGATGATGGGGGCAAGCTTCACGGCGCGCTAAAGATGATCGGGACCGAGCCCGAACCAGAGTCCTTTGATGTACCACCTTCGCCGCGCGACCTGTCCCCGGCCGATGAGGAAACGGTGGTTGACGAGTCCCCGTCGGAAGAGGAATCTGTCGAGGCTGGCTAGCCGGATCTGTCTTGCAAGGATCTGAGGCTGTGGTATAATCAGTGTGGTGGGGAGGAACGCGACGGTGAATGACGGGGTTACTCTGCTGAACCCAGGCGCAGCGACGTTGCAGTGTCTGTCTGCTTGTGACCTAATGGCCCGATTTCACCATCATATTCGCGGGGCACCCTGATAGTGTGGGGCTGTACGCTCCACTCAAGGTTGTCCCAAAGCGTGGTCCGCTTCGCACCACGCTTTTGTTTTTGAGCTGGTTTCGGCAGAGGCTGACTATTCCCTGACGGCGTTTTTCGTTGGTGTCATAAAGGAGATGAGAAGTGGCGACCAAAGCGACTGTCCAAGCGGTGAAAGGCACCCGTGATTTCTATCCGGAGGAGATGGCCTTTCGTTCCTGGCTGTATGGCAAGGTGCGGGAGATCTCGCAGCGATTCGGGTACCAGGAATATGAAGCGCCGCTTCTGGAGCGGCTGGAGCTATATGCTGCCAAGAGTGGCGAAGAACTGGTCAAGGAGCAGTCGTTCGTCCTCACCGACCGCGGGGGCGACGAGCTGGCGCTGCGGCCAGAGCTCACGCCGTCGCTGGCGCGTATGGTAGCTCAACGCCAGGCGCAGCTCGTGCTGCCGGTGCGCTGGTTCTCGTATGGACCTTTCTGGCGCTACGAGAAACCGCAGCGGGGCCGCACCCGCGAGTTCTTTCAGTGGAATATTGATCTTCTAGGTGCCGAGACCTCTGCGGCTGACGGTGAAATTGTGGCCATAGGCGCCGAGTTCTTGCGCAGCGTGGGCCTGTCCTCTGAGGATGTAGCCATCTTTCTCAATAGCCGGCGGCTGATGGAGCGCAAGTTGTCCGCGATCGGCATCGGGGATGAGCTGCGAGAAGATGTGTTCCGCCTCATAGACCGGAGGGACAAACTGTCGCCGAAAAAGTGGACGGCCTGGGCGCTGGAACTCGGGCTCGGCGAGAGGCAGGTAGACGAGCTCAAGGCGATGTTGGCCAACCCCGATCTGTGGCAAGAGTCTGAGGAACTGAAGCAGGTGTTTGCCACGGCCGAGGCTTTCGGCGTGGCTGACTATTTGGTGTACGATGCCGGCATTGTGCGCGGGCTGGACTATTACACCGGTCCAGTTTTCGAAGCGTACGATCGCGCCAGGACTTCGAGGGCCATCTTTGGTGGTGGGCGCTATGACAACCTGGTGGCTGATGTGGGCGGAGATCGGATCACGGGTGTGGGTTTTGCCATGGGAGACGTGGTCTTTGAGCTCCTGCTGGGCGAGGCGAACAAGCGTCCTGGCCTGCCGGCGTCGCCAAGCCAGGTGCTGGTCACACTGTTCAACGAGGAGTTGTACGCTCAGACGCTGGGCTTGGCGTCCCGTCTACGGCAGGCGGGCATAAACACCGAGCAGATCCTGGAGCCAATCCGGCTGGGCAAGCAGTTTCGATACGCGGACCGCAACGAGATCCCCTATGTGGTGATCCTGGGGCCAGATGAAGTAAAAGCAGGCGAGGTCGTAGTAAAAGACCTGAGAACTGGACAGCAGCAGGCATATGCGGAGAGCGAGGCCATTAAAGCGATAAGATCTGGCTGAAGGGCTGGAGATTATGCGTCAACATGCCGACACCGTCCGCCCTGCTCTTGACAAATGGGTGAAAATCGAGTATCATTCTTTCAAGGGTTGTGCCCCAACCAAGTGAGCTGACCAAAATGGAATGCTTTAGTCCCATTGTTGGGGCTGCCCTGTGTGCTCTCTGGCATGGCTTATGGTGATGCCGGAAGCGAGCTTCCCGCGGGATGTATATCCCGCCCAACTTTGGTCTGTTCGGCTTGGATGGCGTGGTCGAAAGGGTAGGGGGGGCCCTTCGGCTGGTAGTAGTGTCGTCCTGGACCGACGGATAGGGGTGATGCCGCCCGGTGTCACCCCTTTTATTTTGCCTTTTGCACCTATCATTGGTAAAATCCAGATTGCGACGGTAACCGTAGCCCGCGTCTAGAGGATCATAGGGCAGTTGGCCGGCGCGACAAACGGCGAGGAGGTACGAGCAGCTGTGGACAAGGTTGAGGAGCGCCTGGCAAGTTTCTATTTGGGGCAGGAGTATAACCTGGAAAAGGGTGAGTTGCTAGATCAGCGCGTGCACTATGACGCTCGTGACCTGACGACGCACGCCGTCTGCCTGGGCATGACCGGCAGCGGGAAAACCGGTCTGGGCGTGATCCTGCTGGAAGAGGCTGCGCTGGATGGCGTCCCCTCCCTGATCATCGATCCAAAGGGGGACATGACCAATCTTCTCCTGACTTTTCCTGACCTATCGCCCAAAGACTTTCGACCATGGGTGAACCCGGACGATGCGCGTCGCAAGGATATGGACCTGGACACCTATGCAGCCAATATGGCTGATCTGTGGCGCAACGGCTTGGAGGGGAGCGGACAGGAACTGGAGCGGATCCGCCGGCTGAGAGAAGCGGCTGACTTTGCTATCTTTACGCCAGGCAGCAGCGCAGGCCTGCCATTGAGCATCTTGGACACGTTCAGGGCACCGAATTTGTCATGGGACACGGACAGCGAGCTTCTCCGTGACAAGATCGAGAGCATCGTGTCCGCTCTGCTGGGGCTGATCGACGTGGAAGCCGATCCGGTGCGGAGCCGGGAGCACATTTTGCTATCGAACATCTTTGAGCATGCCTGGCGTGCAGGTGAGGACCTGGATCTGGCCCAGTTGATCATGCGCATTCAGAAGCCGCCGTTCTCCCAGCTTGGGGTCTTTCCAGTGAACACCTTTTTCCCGGAGAAGGATCGCATGGACCTGGCGATGCTGCTTAACGGGTTGATGGCCTCCCCTGCATTTGCCGACTGGATCCAGGGCCAGCCGATGGAGATAGACCGGCTGTTGTTTGGCGCATCGGGCAAGCCCCAGGTGAGTATCCTCTATATCGCCCACCTATCGGATGTGGAGAAGCAGTTCTTTGTCACGCTGCTGCTGGAGCAGGTGGTTAGCTGGATGCGCGCCCAAAGCGGTACGACCAGCCTGCGGGCGCTGGTCTACATGGACGAGGTTTTCGGCTACTTGCCGCCCCATCCGTCGAATCCGCCGACGAAGAAGCCGATGCTGACGCTGCTCAAGCAGGCGCGCGCCTTTGGTTTGGGCTTGATTCTCGCCACGCAGAACCCCGTGGACCTTGACTACAAGGCGCTGACCAACGCAGGTACCTGGTTCATTGGCCGGATGCAAGCCGACCGGGACAAGCAGCGACTGCTCGATGGGCTGGAAGGTGTCGAAGTAAGCGAGGGTGGCATCAGCCGGGCGCAGTTGGATCGTCTGATCTCGGCGCTCAAGTCACGGGTGTTCCTTTTGCACAACGTGCATGAGGGGGAGCCGGTCGTGTTCCACACCCGCTGGGCGATGAGCTACCTGCGTGGTCCGCTGACCCGCACCCAGGTGCAGGAACTGGTCGGAGAACAACCGGCGAGGCCCGAGCGCGCACCAAGTCCCAGTGAGGTGACAAGCGCACCTTCAAGCGCGCCTGCGCCTACTCCGCCGCCAGGGTCGGGTTCGGAATCGCCGTACAGCGAGGTGCCTCCCCAATTGCCCTCGCGGGTCAACCAGGTCTATTGGCCTGAGCGAGTGTCTTTACAGACAGCGGTGGCAAAGCTCGCCCGAGAACAGGGCCTTGGGGTGCGCTCCACCGGCGAGCAGGAGGGCAGACTTGTCTATCACCCCGCGCTGGTGGGACTTGCCAGGCTTCGCTTTGCGCACACCAAGAGCCGCCAGACCCACGAGGAAGATGCGGGGTACCTGCTCCCTGTGCAGGACGAAGCGTATAGTCTGGACTGGGCCGCGGGCAAGGTGCAGATCGACGCCAGCGACCTGGAGCGGGAACCTGAGCGCGGGGCGCTCTATGCNGCGCTACCGTCGGACCTGGGCGAGTCGAAACGCTACACAGAGCTGGAATCGGAGTTCAATGATTACTTGTACTACAATTCGTCTGTGACGTTGCGGTACAATCCGCATCTCAAGCTGTACTCGGAGATAGGCGAGAGCGAGGAGTCCTTTCAGCGGCGATGCCGAAAGGGCGCCGAAGAGGCACGCGACGATGAAGCGGAAAAGCTCTCAGCCAAGTACGAGCGCGAGGTAGATCGCATCAAGGACAAGCTCAGGCGAGAGAAGCGCGAGTTAGAGGAGGACAAGATCGAGCACAGCGCCCGCAAGCAGGAGGAGCTACTGTCGGGTGTAGAGTCGGTTTTTGGCCTTTTCACGGGGAGCAGGTCCTCCTCGCGGCTCTCATCGGCAAGTCGCAAGCGGCGTATGACCCGACAGGCAAAGGCTGACGTCAAAGAGTCTGAGGAAGTCATCGAAGAGCTAGAGGAAGAGATCGAAACGTTAAAGGAAGAAGCCAAGGCCGAGTTAGAGGAATTGGATGCCAAGTGGCGCGCGCTGATCGATGAGGTGGAGGAGATCGAGGTCCGCCCCCGGCGCGCCGATGTGCGCATCGACCTCTTTGCCCTGGCCTGGTTTCCCTATTGGGAACTGAGGATTGGTGAGCAGGTGCTGTCGATGCCAGCCTTCAAGGTAGAGTCCGCCTGAGCTGGCACGGTGAGCATAGAAAGGGATCTGAATCGTGGACTATAGGACATTGGGGCGTACCGGGTGGAAGGTTTCCGAGATCAGTTTTGGGGCGTGGGCTATTGGCGGTGCCTGGGGCACGGTGGAAGATGACGTTTCGCTGGCGGCCCTGCGCAAGGCCCTCGACTTGGGCGTGAATTTCATCGATACGGCTGACGTTTATGGCGACGGGCGCAGCGAGAGGCTGATCGGGCAGGTGTTGCGTGAGCGCAAGGGTGAACGGATCTATGTTGCCACCAAAGCGGGCCGGAGGCTGTCGCCGCACGTGGCGGATGGCTACAATCGTGAGAACCTAACTGCCTTTGTCGAGCGCAGCCTGCGCAACTTGGGTGTGGAGACCCTGGATCTGCTGCAACTGCACTGCCCGCCCACTGAGGTCTACTACCGACCGGAGGTTTTCGGCATTCTGGATGACCTGGCAGCGGCTGGAAAGCTGCGCGCCTATGGCGTGAGTGTGGAAAAGGTGGAGGAGGCGCTGAAGGCGATCGAATTTCCCAACGTGAAGACGGTGCAGATCATCTTTAATATCTTTCGACACCGTCCGGCGCAGCTCTTCTTCTCCCAGGCAAAGGAGCGACAGATCGGCATTCTGACGCGGGTGCCGCTGGCCAGCGGCATGTTGACCGGCAAGATGCGACCCAATACCACCTTTGAGGAGGACGATCACCGGAACTACAACCGGGAGGGGGAGGAATTCGACGTCGGCGAGACGTTCTCTGGTGTGCCCTACGATGTCGGTCTGAGCGCTGTCGAGGAGCTGCGGGCACTAGTCCCAGAGGGTGTGGCGATGGCCCAGTTTGCCCTGTGCTGGATCCTGATGTTCGATGCCGTAACCTGTGCCATTCCCGGAGCCAAGACACCGGCCCAGGCTATCGATAATACGGCAGCCAGCGATCTACCGCCGCTCAGCGACGAAACGATGGAGGCTATCCGCGATCTGTACGATCGCCTGATCCGGCCACACGTCCACCAACGGTGGTAGGGGATAGCGGGAGAGCCCGGCCAGGTTCAGAGGCCGGGCTTTCTAGTTGACTATCCGATCCTGCAAGTTCCTGGCTGTCCCCGCTCGCCTTCCACCTGCACGCGACCGGGGAAGAACTGGTTGACGACCCAGGCATTGGTCAGCAGGTGACCGGTTACTGCCTCGGTGGTAAAGTGTGACGGTCCGGAGGCCAGGGCCAGGGGCAACACCAGTTGGTCGGCGAGGTGGCGGTCGAGGACTGCATCGCCGCGCAGAAAATTGAGCAGCCGGTCTGCTGCCTCCTCAGCAACGTGTTCAGCGGGCTTGCCCAGCTCGCCCAGAGCGGTGAATCCGGCGGTTGCCCCCTCGAACTCGGCCCAGAGGAATACGACGGTGCCTTTACCCTTTGATGGGACATCCTGCACGTCGATGCGGGCATTCACGCTGTTGGAGCGCAGCGTCTGAAGCGCGGCACCCTGCTGCCGCATGCGAATGTGTTTGGGAAGGTTGCTGCTGGCGGACAGGCCGCGTACGCGCAGCAAGGTCCCTCGGACGCTCAGTGTCTGGTTGATTNTGGAGCCATCCGGGATCTGTATTGCCTCCCCTGGCTCCCGTCCCTGGATGAATGCCTGGATCCTGCCACCCCCGATGGGATACCATCCCCAGTTCTTGATCGACACCTTGGCAGCGATGCCCATCCGGTCCAGCGCAGGCAGGTAGACGCGCTTGACGTAGTCGTAGGATGGGCTCCAGGCGACGTGTGTCCCGCCTACCAGCGTTACCTGTGAGGAACCCTCTGCCAGGGCGAGTGGTAATAGGACCGTCTGGAGGATCAGGCACACCGAGCCGGCGCTCCCTCCCTTGGCCGCCTGCGCCACGTCAAAGGTGTAGGTTCCTGCCTGTGGTGCTGTGCGGGGGCGATATACCAAATCCTGGGCGTTGCGTTTGGCTCCTTTCACCTCGGCGTTGCAGATGCGCTTCGCGGCACGGACCGCGGTCAAGTGCTGGGGCATCAGTCCCGGCTTGCGCCTACCCGCACGGATCCCCTCGATGCGCACAGGTTCGCCAGTCATGGCCGATAGGGTCAGGCTGGTGCGCAGGATCTGGCCACCGCCCTCTCCGTAGGAGCCATCAATGACTATCATGNGGCCTTCCCATTGCCATCCGGGCGTGGCTCTACACCAAGGCCCGGCCCNTCGGGCAGAACGAGGCGTCCATCTTTGACCCGCACGCCGGTGAACGGATCGTTGATGACTGTTTGATTGCCGTCAAGATCGGCCCAATCCACCAGCGGGGCCAGGTGGGCGGCTGCTGTGATGCCCACCGATGTCTCGATCATGCAGCCCAACATCACCTGCAGTCCGTGAGCGCGCGCGACGGCGATCATGCGCATGGCCTCACGCAGCCCGCCTGCCTTCATCAGTTTGATATTTACACCATCCACGCACCCGGCCAGGCGTGGAATGTCGCGGGCGGTGCGAACCGGCTCGTCAGCAAAGATGGGGAGAGGTGAGAACTCGCGGATCTGCCGCAGCCCATCCAGATCCTCTTCGGGCAAGGGCTGCTCGATCCATTCCAATCCAAGGTCAGCCATGGCTGGAATGAGGCTCTTTGCCTGTTCCACGGTCCAGGCGCAGTTGGCATCAGCCACGAGGCGGGCATCGGTGACGGCTCGGACAGCTCGGACAAGCTCAAGGCTGCGCTCCTGGCCCAGTTTGAGCTTGAGGATGGAAAAGCGCTCTGCTGCGGTGCGCGCCCAACCCTGCACCTCTTGCTCAGTTCCGATGCTGACGGTCATTGACGTAGGGGGCGCAGATCCAGGATTCAGACCAAAGAGGCGGTACAGGGGGATGCCCAGTTGCTTCCCGATCAGGTCGTGCAGGGCAATGTCGATCGCAGCGCGTGCCGATTGGGAACCCTGCGGCAGCGCTGACAGGATCTCTTCCAGATGGAACGGGCTCCCATCCAGCGGCGGCAGGTCAGCCAGGTAGGCCAGCACGCCATCCTGGCTTTCGTGATGTTGGCGAACGGGTGCAGCCTCGCCCAGACCATAGTGATCTCCGCTAGTAATGCGAACCAATACGTTGTGCCGGGCCAGGCTTGTTCCGTGGGCAATACGGAACGGCGTTTCCAGATTCAGGGAGATGGGTTTCGACTCGATCTTCAATGGCTTGCTCCTTATGGGTCGTCTGCTTGTGTATGACAGCGAATATCCACAGCCATTATACATCGCCTGTTGCTTGGGGGCAACGCTGCAACGAGGGCTGGGCGCAACCTGGAGCAGAGATATCCTGCCAATTGCCAACTGCCGAGAAGTCTGTTATACTTGCTGCGGACGGAGACGGGAGATTTCTGCAAGTCTCGACAGATGGGGGGGAGATGAGCGGCGAGAAGATCCTGGTCGCCGACGACCGGAGGGAGAATCTGGTTTTTCTGGCGGATAGCGTCCTGCGCCCCGAGGGCTACCAGGTCGTCACGGCAATGGACGGCAGGGAAGCATTTAGCAAGACGCTAGCCGAAAAGCCTGACCTGGTGATCACTGACCTGAAGATGCCCCGCATGAGCGGATTGGAGATGATGACTGCTCTGCGGAAGGCAGGCAACCACGTCCCCGTGATCTTGACCACCTTCTACGGTTCAGAACAGACTGCCATTCAGGCTTTTCGCCTGGGAGCCAAGGACTATTTGGTCAAACCTTATGAAGTGAGCGACATGCTCGAGTCGGTCGAGCGTTCGCTGCTTGAGATCCGCCTGCGCCGTGAGACGGATCAGTTGAGGGAAGGAGCGGAGATCCGGCGTCACCTGGAACAACGGGTGCGCCAATTGAACAGCCTGTGTGGGATCGGCAAGGCGCTGAATGCCATCCACGATCCTGACGAGGTGATGCGCGTTGCGGTGGAGGCGGCCATTTACCTGACAGGGGCTGATTGTGGACAGCTCTACCTCATACGCCCCGGGGGTGAGCAACTTGAGCTTCGTGCAGTGCGCAGTCCCGCTGAGGCCAGGGCTACCTCCGTACGGCAGAACGGTGATGATCCAATTGCGGCTCAGGTAGCCAAGACAGGGCAGGCAGTCCTAGCTGAAAAGGGCGAGGAACAGGAAAGGATCTCCAGCCTGGCGGTGCCTTTGCGCACCCAGCAACGGATTGTGGGTGTCCTGGGCATAGATGCCAAACCGGCGCAAGTATTCAACGAAAATGACAGTTACCACTTGGGCATCCTGGCCAACTTTGCGGCAGTCGCGTTGGGAAATGCCCAGCTGATCTCAGGCATCAAGGACGGGGCAGTCGTCGAATCTGGTACGACCTCTGCTTCCCAATCCAGCCCCTCTCCAGGCACAACTGAAGCCGCTGCGGAGGCGCGGCGACTGTCGGCCGAATTGCGCCACCTTGCCGATTCTGTGCAGGGCCTGGCGGACAAACTCCACAGCCAGGTTACGGCTCAATGAGTAGTGGTAGTCTCGCATAGCCCCCTGACGATGGGGGCTTTTTTGCACGCTCAGCGCAAGGAATGTCTTTGGCAAGGGGAACGAGTTCGAGTATAATGGGGACCTATGTCCTGGCTCTGTGGCTGGATGTGCCGAGCACGATCCCCATTGGCCGGCTCGGCAGGTTTGCATTCTCACCCGGTTGGTATCTCTACGTGGGCAGTGCACTGGGCCCGGGCGGAGTGCCAGCGCGCCTCGGTCGACACTGGCGGCGTTCTGGCTCCGGTAAACGGTTGCATTGGCACGTTGACTACTTGCGCGAGTATGCCGTCTGGGGTGGCGCCTGTGCCAGCTATTCTACAGAGCGAGAGGAATGTGCGTGGGCATCAGCGATCCTCAGCCAGCCTGGTGCTCGTGTTATGGCACCTGGCTTTGGTGCCTCTGATTGCCGCTGCCCGGCTCATCTGGTGTATGTGGCATCTCTGCCAGAGGAGGCTTGGTTTGCGCGCGTATTGGGAGCGGAGAGGGTAACTGTGTCGCCTGACGAGATGGATGAATTGCTCCAGGTCCTGGTGTCGGCCGGTGAGGATGCCCGGGAGGAGGCTGCGCTTGCCCTGGGGGGCTTTGGCGCGGCTGCCGTTGAGCGGTTGGCGGCGATTCTGTCTTCTGGCGAGGCAGATGCCCGTTGGTGGGCGACCCGGGCATTGGCCGAGGTGGGCCGGGAAGGTGTGCCGGTGCTTGCGACGGCTCTGCGAGATCAAGACCCTGATGTGCGGGCCTGTGCGGCTCTTGCCCTTGGGCACACCGGTGATGGATCGGCAGCAGCCGTACTGGCGGATGGGCTTGGCGACGAAAGCGCCTTTGTTGCCAGTGTTGCGGCCGATGCGTTGAGCATGTTGGGCGAGCCGGCTATCGAGGCGTTGGTGGCGAGGCTCGGCGATGAGATGCCGCATATCCGGCTCCTGGCTGTGCGGGCCCTGGGACGCATAGGATCCGAGCGGGTTATCGGGCCGCTCTTGGGCATATTAGATGACGAGAGTTACATGGTGCGCTACTATGCCCACGATGCGCTGGAGGCGCTCGGCGTAGGTATGGTGTACATGGCACCGTGATCTCTGGAGGGGATTGGGGATTTCAAGATAGGAGAGTGGTATGGCAGGCGTGAATGTCAAGTGGACGGGGGGCAAGCAGTTTCTGGCGGCCGATCAGGCCGGACATGTAGTGGTCACCGATTCGGAAGGGCAAGGATTCAAGCCGCCGGATCTGATGTTGGCATCTCTGGTAGGTTGTGCCGGGGTCGATGTGGTGCGCATCCTGCAGAAGAAGCGGCAAAAGTTCTCGAGTATTGAGGTCAAGGTAGACAAGCAAAACGCGCCGGATGCGCCCTGGCCCATAGAGAAGGTCGAAGTGGAATGGACGGTGAGGGGCCAGGGGCTGAAGGAGAAGGCGGTTCGTGATGCTGTGGATCTCGCGGAGCTAAAGTACTGCTCTGTGTCTGCCAGCATGACGAGCAAGCTGATCACTACCGTGCGCGTGATCAACGAAGATGAGGAAGCCGAGTAGATTGTGAACGGCGAGTGGATGGCGCTCCAGGAGGAAATGAGGGCCTGTCGCCGCTGCCTGGAAGCGGGGTATGAAATCGCTCCTGGTGCCGTGTTTTCCGGCCCCGCACCCACCTCGTTGATGCTCGTGGGCCAGGCGCCTGGGATCACCGAGGCTCAGGTCAAACGTCCCTTCAATGCTTCGTCGGGGACGCGCCTATTCCAATGGCTGGCTGAGGCCGGGATGGAAGAGACCGAGTTCCGGGCGCGCTACTATATGACGGCGGTGACCAAGTGCTATCCGGGCAAGCATCCCAACGGCAAGGGGGATCGGAAGCCCAGCCGTGCGGAACAGAAGCTTTGCCGGCCCTTTCTGGAACGCGAGCTGGCTCTGGTCCAGCCGCGCGTGCTTTTGCCTGTGGGCGGTTTGGCAATAGAGACTCTGTTGGGCCGCAAACTGCGGCTGACGGAAGCTGTAGGGCGCGTGTTCGAAAAGGATGGGCGCCATGTTCTGCCGCTGCCCCATCCCTCTGGGGCCAGTCTCTGGCCCAACCGGCCTGAGAATCAAGCATTGATACAGCAAGCGCTGGTGCTACTGCGCGAGGAATTGGTGCCCTGTTTGTAGGTCGGCCGGGGTGCCCCGGCGTCAACCGGTGCCAGGCCGATGTTCTGAGTAGTCAATCACGCTGAAGGAGAACGGATCATGGAAATTCGGGTGTTGGCAGGTGGCGTTCAGTCCACAGAGGATGAGTTGGTCGTCATCAACCTCTTTGAGGGTGTTGAGAAACCCGAGGGAGCGACAGGTGCGGTGGACCAGGCGATGAGCGGTGCGATCCGCGAGCTCATTGCGGATGGGGACTTGACGGGCAAGCGTGGCGAGACCGCGGTGCTCTATCCCCGAGGGGCAATCCCAGCGTCTCGGGTCGTTGTCGTCGGGTTGGGACAGCAGGAGGAGTTCACGCTCGAGTCCGTGCGCCATGCGGCCGCCTTGGCTGCCAGAAAGGCCCGCGACCTGGGGGCCAAGTCCTTCAGCAGCATTGTCCATGGCGCCGGGGCGGGCGGTTTTGAGGTTGCGCAGGCTGCTCAGGCCGTAGTGGAGGGTACGATCCTGGGGCTGTATCGCTACCAGGAGCTGAAGAACGAGCCCCCGGATCGAGCCGATCCGGAGCAGTTCACGCTAGTACAGTTCGACGAATCCAAGGTACCTGACGTGGAAAAGGGAGCGGAGGTTGGTCAGATCATTGCCGAGGCGACTTGCCTGGCGCGCGACCTGATCAATCGACCGGCGAACTATGCCACGCCCTCCGATCTGGCGGAGCTGGCGCTGGAGATTACCGGTGACTTTGACTCCCTGCGCTGCCAGGTCCTGGACGAGGAGGATGCCGCCGAACTGGGGATGGGCTCCTTTCTGGGTGTGGCCCAGGGTAGCGAGGAACCTGCGGCCTTTATCATTATGGAGCACAACGCGGGCCAGGATGATCTGGATACGGTGGTGCTGGTCGGCAAGGGGATCACATTCGACTCGGGCGGTATTTCCCTGAAACCCTCGGAAAAGATGGATCGCATGCGCGGTGATATGGGCGGCGCTGCGGCAGTGTTGGGTACGATGCTGGCCGTGGCGCAACTCGAGCTTCCGCTACACGTGGTTGGCCTGATGCCGGCCACAGAGAACCTGCCCAGCGGGCACGCGTACAAGCCGGGTGATGTGATCACGGCGATGAATGGCAAGACGATCGAGGTCATAAACACTGATGCAGAGGGACGCCTGATCCTGGCGGATGCCCTGGCGTATGCAGCCCGCTTTGAGCCGGAGGCGGTGATCGATCTGGCCACGCTGACCGGGGCGTGTGTGGTCGCGTTGGGACGGGGAGTGGCAGCTGGGGC
>P_1C_Sed_1_UnCtyDRAFT_1000039_pt1 | contig 18954 bp, 20 predicted proteins | sample Pon1CUnioCityCA_6_FD_11282 | JGI IMG/M metagenome (IMG submission 11282) | reverse complement strand
CAAAGGGGTCAGTGTCGACCCCTGCCGCCTCCAACTCCTCTTCGGAGTAGACGATCGCCTGCCCGCCATAAAAGTAGGATCGCTCGGGCCGTTGGTGGCAGGCCGGTCGATAGAGGGTGTAAATTGCTTTTGCCGGAACGGTCCAGCCAACGTCCATCAGCACAGGCGCCAACAAGGGCAAGCCCACATACAAACCCCAGATCAAGTTCGCGAGCGCAAGCCAATGCTTCGCCAACTTGAAGATGGCCTTGTCGGCAAAGATGACAAAGTCACGGGTGCGTCCGGTGACTGGCGGGCGGTCCGTCGACATCAGACTCCGAACCTCACTTTAACACCTGATTGAGATACTCGTCAAGCTGGGCCCTTGACAACTGACCGATGTGCCGAGCCTGTATCACACCGCTTTCATCGATGAGGAGCGACATGGGCAGTCCAGGGGCTCGGTAGGTATTGTACACCTGGCTCAGCTCATCCAGCAGCACCGGATAGGTCATACCTGCCAGCTCGACAAACGGCGCTACAGCGGCGCGCGACTGCTCCACGCTAACGCCCAGCACTACAAGGCCCTCATCCCTACGCGCCCGGTACGCATCCTCTATGTCAGGGATCTCGGCCCGACACGGGGGACACCAGGTAGCCCAAAAGTTGATCAAGACCGCATCTCCCCGGTACTGGCTTAACGAGACTTCCGTGCCATCCAGGGCCTCCAGCGTAAAGTCAACAGCCACACTCCCCACGTTGATGCCCGTGGCCTCGGGTGGGTCTTCACCCCCGCAAGCCGTCAAGCTCAGCGCCAGGAAAAGCAGGCTGGCAACAACATACTTCCAGCTAGACACAACTCATTCCCTACAATTCCAGTTCGAGAAAGCTGCTGTACTGCGAAAGGAAGGAGAGGCTGTCCGTGAAGACGAACAGGCCCATGAGCACGAGCAGCACGCCACTCACCAGCGACACAACGCCAAGATAGCGATTCATGCGTCGGAGCCATCTCGACAGCGGGCCAAATGCCAGGCCCACCAGCAAGAAGGGGATGCCCAAACCCAGGGTATAGGCACTCAGCAGCAGTACGCCCTGCCCCACCGTGTCAAGCTGGCTGGCCACGAGCAGGATACCCGCAAGGATCGGCCCGATACAGGGTGTCCATCCAGCCGCAAAGACCACGCCAAAGAGCAGCGAGCGCAAGTAGCCCGTCTGGCCCGTTTGCTGCACATGGATCTTTTTCTCGGCGTAAAAGAACTCGGCCCGATTCAGCAAGATCACCGCCAGCGCGATCAACACACTGGCTGCCAGGTTGGGCACCGGCGCATCAAAGCTAGCGAGGTAGTTCAGGACTCCGGCTGCGGCCGCCAGGGTCACCTGACGGAATGTGCCAAGATCTGCGCCGGCGAGCACAACCAGCACCATCATCACGCTTTCCATCAGCCAGGTGAGGGCATAATCGTCAGCTACCAGCTCCCCCTGAGTGACCAGACCCGAATTGAGCAGAAAGGTCGCCACGCCCACCACTGCGGCAGCTATGGCCCAGCCCTTCCAGTCCCAATCGATAGCCATCAGCCGCAGTCCAAAGACGACAAGCAAGACCCCTCCCACCCGCTGTAGCAGGATCGAAGAGTCAAATAGGAAGCGCCCGAGAAAGGTAGCCGAGGCCCCCAACAGGATAAACACGAGCCCAAAGCCCAGCACAAAGAGCAGCGCGTGCAAGAAGGTCTGTACCGTTTCGCGCCGCGCGCCCTCGTCACTGGCTGACATGATCGTCGTGCCGCCAAGGTAACCCATGTAAGCGGGCACCAGCGGCAGGACGCACGGAGAGGCAAAGGACAACAAGCCAGCCAGAAAGGCAATGGGCAGGGTCAGATTGGTCGCATCCATACTAGGCAAACTCCGGTGCGCAGATTGGTGGGGTCGCTCGAATGCGCATAGACCTCACCACGTTCGCGAACCAGCAACCAGATAGCCCGGCTACTGACCGGCCTCCAAGTCAGACTCTTCCTCGACAAGCAGTCGCACCGCCTGCAGCTCGGCATCGAGCCTGCGTTGCCGCAGCACCATGCTGAACACCAGGCCAAAGGAAACTGCCCACAAAACGCCATAAGCCGCTACCAAATATCCCATCTTGTCCTCCTACTTCTGCCCGCGGCAACCCTGCGGAAACGTCCCAGGGCCCGCACAAGCCTACGCCAAGAACTTTTGCTTCAACTGCTCCACGTCGTCTCGGAACTGCTCCAGGCGAATCCGGTGCCACATCAGCGTCGTATACCATATCGAAAAAGAGATGAGGGTGAAGGCAAATGCGAACATCATGTTGTCGCTCAGTCCGCCCCCCTCGATGCCAAACATCAGCGGGTGCTGGGTCCGCCACAGGCGGATAGCGATGAAATTGATCGGAACAGATATGAACGCCACAATACCATACACTGCAGCGAAACGCGCCCGCCGGGAAGGATCCTCCACTGACGTCCGCAACATGAGATAGCCCACGTAGATGAGGAATTGGACCAATGATATGGTCAGGCGCTCGTCCCAGACCCACCATACGCCCCAGGCAGGCTTGGCCCAGATCGACCCGCTGACCAGCACGCCCAACATAAAGACTGTCCCGATCTCGGCTGAAGAGAGGGCGACGATGTCCCAAACACGGCGCTGTGTGCGCAGGTATCCCACACCCCCAACAAAGGTCACAAAGAAGGCAAGGAAACCGACCCAGGCTGTGGCTATGTGGAAGTAGATAATCCGCTGCGCGTAGCGCCCGGTCTCGCTGCTGAGGTCAGCGTCAGGCGCGCCGATCAACGCCAGGTAGAGCGCGACGAGTACCAGCACCGCGCTCAGTATGGTCATCCCAAGCAGTAGTGTTTCGCGTTGTCGCTTCATTTGGCTACTCACCCCATTTGATGCGGAAACTAACGAATGGTTTCACGCTGTACAATCATCGTAGAGACGGCCCGACGAGGTCTCTACTCTTTCACAATGAAATCAAAGGTCATAAAGGCCACTGCCGGGAAAAGAACGTCAAAGGCCAGAAGGAGCTGCCACCAGGTGGAAATCTCCGCCATCGTCAGCCCATCCAGGATACCTGACGTGGCCTTGACAGCAGCGATGAGTACTGGCGCAGCCACCGGGAGCAGCAGGATAGGCAGCAAGACCTCCCGGGCTCGCGTTTGGGCGGTCATGGCAGACAGGATCGTCCCCACGCCTGCAAAACCCAAGGTACCTAGCAGGACAATCAACACTAGCCTGAGGTCAAAGAGGTTCACCCCGAAGAAAGCCGTGAACACAGGCAGCATCAGGGCCTCGACGATAACCATAAAGAGCGCCGTGGAGATCATCTTGCCAAAGTAGATCGCTGTATGGTCCACCGGCGCGAGCAGCAACCCTTCCAGGCAGCCCCCGTCCTTCTCCGAGGCAAAGGCCCGGTTGAGCCCCAGTATGCCCGCAAAGGTAAAGGCTACCCACAAGGCGCCCGGGGCGACCTCTCGCACGCGCTGTCCGCTGACCCGCAGATCGAACGCGAAATTNAAGACGACGATCACCAGCACCGCAAAGACGAACATGGCGCTGAACATCTCCTTGGTCCGGAGTTCAGCGACGATATCCTTCCAAACGATAGCCGAAACCTTGCGCAGATAGCCCATGTGTCCCAAACAGGCGCTGCCCAGCTAGGCTGGGCGCGTCACCTCGCGATAGTGCTCCTTCATGCTTTGCAGGTCAAGTCCGGCCCGCGCTCCCTGCCAGGCCACCCTACCCCGGTTGAGGATGGCAGCACGGTCGCACATCTCCAGGCCTTGCTCCAGGTTGTGGGTAGTGAGGATCACCGTCCGATTGGATGCCGCCAACTCCTGCAATACGGCGCGCAGCATATCAGCAGCTTGCAGATCGAGACCAGTATAGGGCTCATCCAGCAGCATGATAGCCGGATCGTGCAGAATCGCTCGGGCTATTGTCAGGCGCTGGACCATCCCCCTGGAAAAGGTCCGAACTGGGTCCCGGCGGCGAGCCCGCAGGCCTACCTGCTCCAGCACGGCATCGATCCGGTCCTCATAGTTGTCCAGATCGTACATACGCGCGAAAAAGCGCAGGTTTTCGTCTGGCGTCAGGTCGCTGTAGAGCAGAGGGCTGTGCGAGATAAGGCCGATATGCTTCCGCAGAGAGGTACCAGCCTTCGCCAGGTCCTCTCCACGGACGCTGACGATGCCGCCGGTCGGCCGGGTGAGCGAAGCAACGATGCGGATGAGCGTCGTCTTGCCCGCACCGTTGGGCCCAAAGAGCGCGAGGAACTCTCCCTCGTCTACTTGGAGATCCACCTCCCGCAAGGCGGTCTGGTGTCCAAACGCCTTGGTGAGTTTGCGAGCTTTAATAGCAGCAGTCCCTTGCTCAGGCATGGCTACAGTGACTTGAGCTCCTTGGTGATCTCTGCTCGCTGGCGCTCGTAAGATGCCTCGTCTACCTCGCCGGCTTTCAGGGCATCCTCAAGATCCGCCAGCTGGTGCAGCAGTCTTCGTGTTTTGGGATTGGCGCTCAGTCCAGGCCTGGCCTTCCGGCTGGCGGACGGGCGCCCTGTGGTCGCTGTATAGACAAACACACCGGCGACAGCGGCTGCAGCCAGCACCACCCCGAGCCACAGAAGCACGCTCTGACTGCCAACAGCGGAACCACTGCTGGAGGTTTGGCCAGCAGGCATCCCACTGGCGTCCAGACCGACTGCCGTCTCCGCCATGCTGGTGAACTCGAGCTCCAGGGGCATGCCCGGCCCCAGGCCCTGACCAGAGAATACCTCGTACTGGCGGTCCTGGATCATTTGAGTACCCATCGACTGCAACTGCGGGCTGGAAAGCACCAGCCCCGGCTGGGCAACAAGCACCGCCAGACTGGCTACCGGGTAGGCAAAGGGCCGCTCAAGAATGATCGGATCGCTGCCTGCCATCAGGTGGTAGGAGAAACGGACCTCTGACATCAGGGTACCGGGTCGCACGGGATCTGTATCAACCAAACCATCGCTTCCAGAGACAAAGCGATCCTCGGCGATCCCCTCCCCGAGGGCAAAGCCAACGGAATCTGACGGTACGGGCACCAGGACTGTCTCGCTCTGTCCTCCGGCGCCTTCCTGGCCCACGTACGTGCGATCAGCAGTACTGCCAAATAGATGCGTCTCCGATACCCTCAGTACTTCGCCGAACGACTCGGCAAAGATGTGAACCAGATCCAGCTGCACTCCACTGTCATCCTGGGTAGTCTCATAGACGGTGATGGCAACATCCAGGGTTGTCTGTCCCTCGGCGAACTGGAGCAGATCCTCGCTGCCATAGGACACGTCCAGATAGGTCGCCTCGGCCCAGTACTGTAGCTCGGCTGAGGTGTCAAGCCCTTCGAAGCGAAAGCGACCCGCGCCATCGGTCTCCGTGCTGAGAACCTCCTCCTCGGCTGTTCCACTGAACAGGTACAGATTGACGACAATGCCAGCACCGATCTCTTCTCCACCCTCTGTGCCGTTGACCACCTGCCCCTCAAAGACACCGGCATCCTGGGCGCGCACCGGTATGGTAAGGGCCATAGCTAGAAGGAGGGCCACAAGTGCAAGCCGCATCAGCCAGGGACCAAAACCAGACCGCATCTGCACGGCCTCACACCTGCAGTGCACCGGCGCCTCTATCAAGTTCCTATACCTGACGTCTCGATCGCTCATTCGGCCTCCTCGGTACCAACGGGATGGCCGCACTTGGCACAGAACTGATCAACTGCATGCAGCCCGGCGCCGCAGGAGGAGCATACCAGGTCATCAGCCTTGGGCTGAACCTGTGACTCGGGCAAGCCAGTGCCGCATCGAACACAGAAGAGGTCGCCTGTCTGAGCTACCCTGCCACAGGAGGGACAAACCAGGCCACCGCCGCTACGCGAGCGGCGCAGAGCGCGCACAGCCTCCTCGATCTCACCATCCGTCGGGACGGTCGCGGGTTGAGCCGGGGCGCGCCCGGGCAGCATCGGGTAGGCAATAACGGCGGCAGCGATGACCGCAAGCACAAAGAAGACAAAGATACTCATCTTACCCCCTCCGCTTCCTTGTGGGCCAGGCTGCGATGAGTGTGCCCAGAAGCAACACCAGACCACCGATCCACAACCAGACGACCATCGGATTGATTAGCACCTGAAACGCTGCCAGACCGTCCGAGTCCAGCCCGGCCAGGACGATGTACAGGTCCTCCTTCAAGTTGGAGCGCAGCGCCACCTCGGTGACCGCGCCCTGCACGTTGCTATGCTGATTGCGCTCCGGTTCCAAAGTAGCGACCTTGCGATCACCCCGGTAGACGTCCACAACTGCCTGGNNCAATCTCTTGTTGCCAGCTTCCTCGAGCTGCTGGAAGGTGTAGTCACGGTAGGTGAGCGTATAGCCACTCACCTCGACCGACTCGCCGGTGGCCAAAGCTACCTGGACCTCTGTCTGGTAGGCTTGCGAGCCAGTGATACCCATCACGATGAGCAGGATGGAAAAGTGGATGATCTGCCCGCCATACCGCCTACGGTTGTTGCCTACAGCACGCACGGGTGCTGTCAGGATATTCTCGCCAGCAGTTCTCATCCGGGCCACGATACCCTGTGCCAACTGCAGCACAATGGTGACCGCCACAAAGGCCGTGACGGCAAACGAAAGCACCGCCCACCACTCGCGGATTCCGAGCAGGAAGAGCAGCAAGGCCGTCACAACCCCCACAGCAAACTGCACCCACAGGCTCTTTAGCAAGCGCTCGGCGCTGATCCTGCGCCAATCGATCACGGGGCACACGCCAATCAGCACCACCAGCACCAGTCCCAGCGGGCCCATGAAGCGATTATAGTTCTCCGCATTCAGAGTACTGGCGACCCCACGCACCATCTCGGTAAAGGTGGGAAAAAGAGTACCCAGCAACACGGCAGCCGCTGAGCCCAGAAACAGCAGGTTGGTCAGCAGGAAGACGAATTCACGCGAGAGAAGGTCGCCGACCTGGCCCGATCCCGTTAATTCTCTGCGGCGGCCCACAGCCAGGCCAACGGTCAGCGCCAGCATGAGCCCGATATAGCCCAGATAGTACCAGCCGATAGGCGACTGGGCGAAAGCATGTACCGACTGGATCAGGCCGGAACGCGTGACAAAGGTGGCGAATACGGTGAGCACAAAGGTCACGACCGCCAGTAAAACGTTCCAGGCCCGGAACATGTCCCGCCGCTGCTGGATGATGGCCGAGTGCACAAAGGCCGTACCCACTAACCAGGGTATCAGGGACGAGTTCTCCACCGGATCCCAGCCCCAGTAGCCGCCCCAACCCAACTCCAGATAGGCCCACCACGCCCCGACCAGGATTCCTATGCCGAGCGAGGCCCAGGCAGCGAGCGTCCATCTCCTCGTGCCTCGGAGCCAGCCAGCATCCAGACGTCCCGTGATCAGGGCGGCAATGGCATAGGCTGCAGGTACGGTCCACAGAGCATAAGCAGCAAAGACGATGGGCGGATGGATAATCATCCAGAAGTTCTGTAGCAACGGATTCAAGCTCACGCCTTCCTGAGGAACAGCAGGGAGCAACTCAAAAGGGTTGGTGAAGACGATCAGGAGAAAGGCGAAAAACGCTTCCGTCAGGGCCAGTATTGCCATCACATACGGGCGCAACTCCTGATCCCACGTCGACCGGCGCCAGACCAGCGCCCCTGCGATTAGAGCCAGCATCCATAGCCACAGCAACTGCGAGCCCTCAAGCCCAGCCCAGAATGCCGCCAGCACATAGGCCGGTTTGAGATAGGTGCTCACGTGCTCGTATACGTAGTTGACCTGGAAGTTCTTGGTGAAGAGCAAAATGAGAAGCAGAGTGACAGACAGCGTCGACAGCCCAGCCGTGACCAGCAATGCGTTCCGCGCACTGGCAACCAACTCTGGACGCCGCTGTCGCACGCCCATCACCGATGCAACGGCTGCCCAAAGACCGGCAGCCAGCGTAAGTAGGAGCGTTCCGAAACCGATATCAGACAGAACCAAGGCACTCACCTCACAGCACGGAGCTGTTCTCTCGGGGAACAGCTCTACTTTCTAGTTATTACTACCCGATTCTATTCTTTTTCCTCGTACTTGGAAGGGCACTTCATCAGCAGATCCTCAGCCTCGAACACCTCTTCCTCCGGATTGTACTTGCCCACGACAGTGGCCTCCACAGCATCAACCAACATATCGGGTTGGGGGCCATAGTAGGAAATCGCCAGATCGCCGCTGTCATCCTCTATCTCGAAGGTCAGGTGCAGGTCGCGCGTGCTCCAGGTAACTGAATTGGGAACGATCTCGCCTGCTACCCGGGAATTCCGGGTCTGATCGGACCCAAGGGCCTTGACCTCAGCCACAGTCAGGTATTCGCTGGTCGAGCCCGAGAAACTGGTGGCGATCAACAAGCCGATCACCACGGCAACCACGATTCCACCAAGCACGAATTTAGTCGTCGATGTCATCTTGACTCCTGAAACTATACTACTTGACGGGCGCCCTCTACTCACTCCGTACTGAGGCGCCACACTGGTGACAAAAGGCCGAATCTGAGCGCAGCTCGGCACCGCATTGGTGACAGAAACGGGCCACTCCGCCAGAAGCGGGCGGCTGGGTTTGCTCTCCGCGCCCGCTGCCCCTCCGTTTCCGTGGCATTGTCGCGGGCTGAACCCTCTGAGATGCCGTCTGCGTTCGATGCCCCAACCAGTAGCCAGTAACGCCGACTCCGATCAGAGCAACAAAAGAGACCAGAAAGATCCAGATGGTCGAGTCACCGCTACCCCCACCAGTGGCAGGTGCATCTGGAACGGGAGAAGCCACCGGTTGCAAACCTGCTGCGGTAAGCTCAGAGTTGTCCTTGACGTATGAGAAGGTCCACTCCCGCGTATCACCCGCTGCCAGCGCCCCCGCCTGGACCAGATGGTAGCTCAGACCACCGCCGCCTTCAACCACAGCGTCGGCGGGGGGAGACAATTGGAAATTCTGGGCCGTTGGCGGCACCTGGAACTCGATGTTCAATGCAGTCGTACGATAGTCGGCGGTGTAGGCAAAAGTAAAGGTCCGTTCGCCGGCAGCGCCCTGGGGTAGGGCGTCATAGTACTCGAGCTGAAAGCGCTGGGTGACCAACTCAAAGGTGACGATCAATGAGTCGCCCTCCAGACGAGTCGTGTACTGCTGGTTCAGGCGCTCCCCCGCCTCGTCCACATAGGCCACTGCGGTAGGCTGGCCCACCCGGGCAGGCATCGCTATCTCAAGCGATGCCGGCAACTCGACATCCGCGTTCAACTGGCCACGATATATCACCAGCAATTCTGGACGGTCATACTCGGGCCATAGCGAGATATCTAGGCTTGCCAGCGAGGGTGACTCCTGGGCGTGGGCCAATCCAGTCAGGCCCACCCCACATAGGACCAATATCACAAGAAGCCGTTTCAGAGATACAGTTTGCATGATCTACCGCTCAACCTATGTTGCCAGACTGGAGACCTCTTCTGAAGCTGTGGCTGCCTCACCAGCGGCCAACCGGCCCGCCAAGACTCCAGCCTGGCATTCTACCTCAGCTACTGACTCAGATTCGATTCGATCAAGGCCTTGAACTCGTCAGCCGTCTGCGCGGTCAGCCATCCCTGCCCGTTGTTAAAGACGAAGAATGGGATGCCGGGAAGGTTGTTCAACGCTGCCAGCACCGTGCTGGCCTGCACTCGTAACCAGGCTTCCTCCGAGTCCAGACAGGCCTCGAAGGCACCGCTATCGAGATCGGAGGACAGAGTTTCGGCGGAGGCGACAAAGAGCGCGTTTGGCTCCTCAGACTCGAGCCAGCTGTCCTGCTCTTCCAACAAGAGACCGTGCATCTCCCGGTATAGGCCCTGTTCGCCAGCACACTCGGCGGCGATAGCAGCCTTTCCGCCAGGGCTTTCGGCGTCCTGAGCCCACGGATGCACCACATAGATCATGTCTCCAGTGTCGACATGTTCCTCTTCCAGCACTGGCAGCATGTCGCGCGCATTCTTGGCCGATTCTGGACTGGCATAGTCATCAAAGACCACTGCCACCGACATTGCCATTTCCCCGTCGCCGAACACATGGTAGTCATCGCCGACAGGGATTATGTCAGCCATCACGCCACCCGCAGCGACAAAGTCAATAACCTGTCCCAGGGGTCCGATAGGCAGACCTCCACGAATAGCGAGGTCGTTGACAAAGAAGTAGGGTGTTGCATTCACCTCTAGTTCGTGACCTGCCAGCCGGTCTGCCTCGATCTTGTCCTCTGCCCATCCTGAATCAAGGCACTCGGAAAAAGCGGCAGTGTCCAGACCCATCTCATCAGCGTACTCTTTGAAATAGGCCGTAGGATCTTCCGCCGTCGACCACTCTTCAGTGGTGGCATACAGATGCTCGTTCATCTCCCAGTAGCTACCCAGCTCGCCTGCGCAGACTGCTGCCTCAGACGCCTTCTGGGCCGTCGGATGAATGTTGTTCAGTGGAAATTCACGATAGACGTACCGGACCTTGCCAGTATCCACGTACTGCTCGATCAAGTCGGGAATCACCTCACGGGCGATCTGAGCACAGGCCGGTCATTGATAGTCCGCGAACTCGGTGACCACCACGGGAGCGTCAGGATCTCCCAGACTGCGGTAGCTGTCCGCTCCGACCTCCAACTCGACGGTGCCACCACCAGCCAGGAATAGACCATACTCGATCTCCTGTTGGAAAGCGGCAAAAGGCTGAGCTCCTGCTATGGTCTTGCCATTAATCGAGAAGCTGGGCGTCGAACTCATCCCCGCTGCCACAGCCTCGTCGCGATCTGCCGCTACCTTGCTGGCATAGTCGCCACCATCCAGGCAGGAGTCAAACTGGCCCTGATCCAGCCCCAGCTCACCTGCCATCTCCTTGAAGGTGCCGACAGCATCTGCACTTCCGGACCACTGTGACTGCCCCTCGAACAGGAGATCGTGCATCTCCCAGTACTTCCCCTGTTCGCCGGCGCACTCGGCTGCCTCGGCGGCCTTTTGTGCCTGCGGGTGGATCGAGTCCAGTGGGAAATTGCGGAACACGTACCGCACCTGCCCGGTATTCACATAGGTCTCTACAATCTGCGAAAACGTCTCACGGACGTATTGGGCGCAGTACGGTCATTGAAAGTCCGAATACTCGATCATCGTCACCGGGGCATCCGGTGAGCCGAGTGCGTGCCAGTCGTTTTCGTCGACCGGATACTCCACAACAACTGGCACCTCTGATTCCTGCCCCTCCTGTGCGGGCGTCGTCGCCTCCGACTCGCTCCCCGCATCGGACGTGGGGGCGGGCGTTGGTGTTACCATTTCCGGCCCGCAGGCCGCCACCAACATGCTCACCACCAACAACATGAGCAACCAACCATATTTACGTCTCATAGAATGTCCTTTCCAACTGGTTTAGACACGACAGATTACGAAATCTCGACACGCCGCAAGCGCAGCGAGTTCGTAACCACAAAGATGCTGCTTAGCGCCATCGCCGCGGCGGCAATAACAGGGTGCAGCCGGATACCCAACCACGGATAGAAGGCCCCAGCCGCCAATGGGATCAAGATGACGTTGTAAAAGAACGCCCAAAAGAGGTTCTGCTTGATGGTACGCATCGTCGCACGGCTGAGTGCGATCGATCGAGGCACCCCTCGCAGGTCCCCGCTCATGAGTGTTACGTCAGCAGCAGCCATCGCCACATCGGTGCCCGTTCCGAGGGCAATACCTACATCAGCCTGGGCCAGGGCAGGTGCATCGTTGATGCCATCACCCACCATACCCACCACAGACCCCGACTCTTCCTGGAGCGCCTTGACCTGCCTGGCCTTCTCGCCTGGCAACACCCGGGCGATGACGCGCTGCAGGCCCACTTGCGTGCCTATGGCTTCTGCCGTGCGCTGGTTATCGCCAGTGATCATGACCACTGTCAGACCCATCTCCTTCATGTGGCGGATGGCCTCGCTCGAGCCCTCTTTTACCGTGTCAGCGACGGCAACGAGCCCGGCAGCACGGCCATCAACAGCGACCATCATGGCCGTCTTGGCCTCATCCTCCAGACGCTCCATGGCGCCGTGCAGACCGTTCAGATCTGCGCCATAATTCTGCAACAACAACTCCGAGCCCACAAGCACCTGCCGGCCACCGACCGTCGCTGCAATGCCTTGTCCCGCAACTGCCTCAAAGCTCTCAGGCTCGCTTAGCTCCAGCCCTTGCTGCTGCGCTGCCAGGACAATCGACTTGCCGATAGGATGCTCTGACCCCAGTTCTGCAGAAGCCGCCAACTGGAGTAGATTGTCCCGCACTGCGCCGGAATCGACATCTCCATCAACAGCCGCCACCACATCTGTTACAGACGGTTCACCCTTGGTGATGGTTCCTGTCTTGTCCAGCACCACAGTCCCCATCTCGTGAGCACGTTCCAGGGCCTCGCTGTTCTTGAACAGGATGCCTTGCTCGGCTCCCTTACCGGTGCCCACCATGATGGCAGTGGGCGTCGCCAGACCCAGGGCACACGGGCAGGCAATAACCAGCACCGCCACCATGTAAATCATGCTCTGCGTGAAACCCACGTCGCCAAAGATGAGCCAGGCGAGAAAGGTGATCAGGGCCAGGCCAATAACCACAGGCACAAAGACCCCCGAGATCCGGTCTGCCAGCCGCTGAATGGGCGCTTTCGAACCCTGAGCCTCTTCTACCAAGCGGATGATCTGGGCCAATGCTGTCTGAGCGCCAACCCGGGTGGCCTCGTACTTGAGCAGGCCCTGCTTGTTGATCGTTGCGCCCACAACCTCGTCGCCCGGCCCTCTATCCACCGGCAGGCTCTCGCCCGTGAGCATCGACTCATCTACGGCAGAACGACCCTCCAAGACAATGCCGTCCACCGGCAGTCTCTCACCAGGCCGCACAACCACCACATCGCCCAACAAGACCGACTCCACTGGCACCTCGGTCTCGGCGCCATCGCGTATCACCCGTGCCGTCTTGGGTCTCAGGCCCATCAGCTTCTTGATCGCTTCGGACGTGCGGCCCTTGGCGCGCGCCTCCAGCATCTTGCCCAGCTTGATCAGGGTGATGATCATGGCCGACGTCTCAAAGTAGACGTGTCCGCCCAACCCGGAGAACAAGAGCACGGCTAAACTGTAAAGGTACGCTGTTGACGAGCCCATGGCCACCAGCACGTCCATGTTGGCCGAGCCCGCACGCAGGCTCTTGAAACCGCCTACGTAGTAGTCCCAGCCGACATAGAACTGCACTGGCGTTGCCAGGGCCAGAAACAACCAGTTGACCCACGCCTCGTGGGCCCATGCTCCCAACAGGCCAAAGTCGCGCCCCATGCTTAACAGGAATAGGGGCAGAGTAAACACGACACCTACCCAGAACTTGCGGGTCTGGCTCTGAATTTCGGCCTCGCGGGCGGCGCGCTCGACATCCTCTGGCGCCTCTCCCTCGGCCGCCACAATGACATCGTAGCCCGCATCCCGGATCGCCTGCTGGATGGTCACCAGACTGACTACGCCCGGGAGGTACTCCACCGAGGCACGTTCGGTCGCATAGTTCGCGTCAACCGCCACCACCCCGCCTAGACGACCAAGCGCGCGCTCAATGGTGCGCGCGCAGTTGGCGCAGGTCATTCCTGTAACTGGCAGCTCTGCCTTGGCAGTCGGCACATCATACCCGATGTCACGGATGAGCGCAAGAAACTGGCCCTCAGTGACAGACGCCGGATCAAAACTGATCGACGCCTTCTCTGTAGCCAGATTCACAGAGGCCTCCGTCACCCCTTCCATGCGCTTCAGGTTCCGCTCCACCGTAAGCGAACAGTTGGCACAGGTCATTCCTGTGACCGGCAAGCTTACTTGCTTCTTTGTCATGATTCCACTTGCTTTTCTACATCATGGAAGCACAGAGCAGGCGCACATCCGCCACCCGCCCTGTGCTATCTTCGATTGTGCTGCGCTAGGCTACTGGGTAGCCAGCTTCTGCCAGCGATACCTTCAGGGCATCGAGCGCCTCTTCGCCCTCAACCTGAAACGTGGCTGTCTTGGCATCTACATCACCGCTGACGAACTCGACTCCATCTACAAAACCACTCTCTCGCTTTACAGTCATGATGCAGTGATTGCAGCTTATATTCGGAATATCCAACTCGACAGTCTTCATTTCGCTCTCCTTTGTTCGCGGCGGACCACTGCCCGCCCTTCTCGCCTGGCTCGACGCGGACTATAGTCCGCGTCCCCTTTCCTCACTCCAGGCAGACGACTGCCCGCCCCATCTACACCTTTACTTTTGCCTCAAAAACGCTCATGATCTCAGCGATCACGCGCTCTCGCTCGGCCGGATCATCGCCCTTGATGGCGGTAGTAACACAGGTCTGGAGATGACGTTCCAAAATCAAGCTGTTAACCTTCTCCAGCGCCCGCTGGACGGCAAGATTCTGGTTGAGGATATCAATGCAATAGGCATCCTCATCGACCATGCGCTGCAGGCCACGCACGTGGCCTTCGATGCTTTTCAGCCGATTGATAATCCCTCGCCTGTACTCCTCAGCCATAGCTAGCACCCCATGTCATGATACCCCACCCCAGGGGGGAGGGGGTCAGCAGACACTGTACCATAGTGGACCAAGTCTGTCAACTTTGGGCCGTATCGCGCCCAAACAAGCCCAACCACCCGACCAAGAGCAAACGGGCCCGGGTTCTGCTCCTGTCGCAGCCTGCATCCCCCTTTGGCCCGTCCACATATACTATCTTATGCGCCAGCGACCAGCCAGTCTGTAGGCTGGATTCCCGCCCCATGGCTGGCAACCAGTGTCGAGCAGCGGTTGACACGCGGATAGTTGTCAGCTATAGTACGTGGTGAGGGAGGGCACTACCATGTACGATCTGGTCATCACCAATGGAACGATAGTCACCGCTGAAGCTACTGCACGGGCCGACCTGGGCATTGCCGCGGGCCGCATTGCCGCCATCGGCACCGGCCTGCAGGGTTCGGAGAAGGTTGATGCCACAGGGAAGCTGGTGTTGCCGGGTGCCATTGACGAGCACGTGCACCTGGAGATGCCCTTGGGCGGGTTTGCCTCCAGCGATGATTTCTACACAGGCACAGTGGCTGCTGCCTGCGGCGGCACTACGGCGATCGTAGACTTTGCCGAGCCCCGGGCAGGCCAGCCCCTGGTTGAAGGCCTGCGCGAGCGCCGCGCCAAAGCCGACGACAAGGTTGTGATCGACTATGGGCTGCACATGACCCTATCCCGCGCCGACGATGAGACCTTGGATCAGATCCCGGCTTCGATCGAGGCCGGCGCCGCCAGCTTCAAGCTGTACATGGCCTATGAAGGACTGCGCCTGGACGACAGCGGCCTGCTGCGCTCGCTGGCTGCACTTGGAGAATACGGTGGCCGGGCGCTGGTCCACGCTGAGAATCACCATGCCATTGCCTATCTAACGGCCCAGGCTCTGGCTGAAGGGCGAACCGGTCCCGAGAACCATCCCCTCACCCGCCCGGATATCATGGAGGCCGAGGCCATCCACCGCCTGCTTCTCCTCGCGCAGATAGCCGGCACTCCGCTGGTGCTGGCACACCTGTCCTGTGCGCGGGGTCTTGAGGAGGTGCGGCGAGCCCGTGAGCGAGGCCAGACCGTGTGGGTCGAGACCTGTCCCCAATACCTGCTCTTGGACCAAAAAGAGTACCACCGTCCCGGCTTTGAGGGTGCCAAGTTTGTCATGGCGCCGCCGCCAAGGTCCGCGGCTGACCGTGCGGCGCTCTGGGCCGGCCTCAGTGCAGGTGAGATCGATACCGTTGCTACCGACCACTGCCCCTTTTTCTACGCCACGCAAAAGACGCGCGGGCGAGATGACTTCTCGCGTATTCCAGGTGGCGCACCGGGCATAGAGACGCGGCTGACCCTGCTCTATACCCGCGGGGTGCGCACCGGGCGTCTGACGCCTCAGCGCTGGGTGGAGGTGTGCTGCACCGAACCTGCGCGGCGCTTTGGCCTGGCCCCAGGCAAGGGCACACTCTCCATCGGCGCCGATGCTGACATAGTCATCTTCGATACGGATCGCCGTGTCATCCTGAGAGCGGAAACACTGCATCAGAACGTCGACTATTGCCCGTACGAGGGCTGGGAAGTGCAGGGCTACCCGGAGACCGTTCTCTCCCGGGGCGAGATCATCGTCCGCGACGGAGAATTCGTCGCTGATCCCGGGCGAGGTCAGTTTCTGCACAGCAAGCCCCTGTAGGATACTGCTAGGGAAGCGCCGTCACTGCGCCAGCGCTGAAGTTCAGAACCCTGCGCCCAGCGGGTGCGCCTGCCCGCGTTGCCAATATGCGCAACGAAAAAAGCCCCGCCATCGAGACGGAGCACTGGTCCAACCAGGCAGACAATTTCAGGCTATCAGGCCAGGCACGTCCTGACTTGGTCCATCAACCTATCCATGCCGAGCAGTGTATGGGCATAGAAGTGGGAGCGCTTGTCCCCACTGCTCTGTTGACGCCGCCTGAGCTCGCGAATCCGGTCGTCACCCGAGAAACTCACATAGAGGATGGGCACATCTGACCACTGAGGCACTGACCGCACCTGTTCCGCCAGCCGGTCGATATCAGGTTCAGCACTGGACAGATCGATGAGCACCAGATCGGGCGAGGCCCCATTCAGAACGTACTCAGTCTCAGCAAGTGTGGAAGACACATCAACTGGATAGCCGTCCACCTGCAGCAGATCAGATACACCCTCCATCAGCGGAGTGTGACTTCCAATGACCAGTATGCGTTTCCCCTGACTGCCAAGACCTGTCGCCATGAGCCCCCATCTGCCCTCCCTGGCCCAATTGCCAGATCATAGGGCGATACCTTCCAGAACTGCCCATCCATGATAGCACAGGACCGCAAAAGAGGATATCCCCCCAGGGGAGGATGTCGGGAGGTAGATTTTCTGGGCCTATGGCTTACGGCATAGTCGCAGGATCAGACGCAGCCGCTGCTGCAGAAGTCTGAGGGCTGGTCTATGGGAGAGAAGAGAGGCTCGCACTCCTACCACAACCGATAGTATACCACGGCCAACGCCACACAAGATATTGTGTAGCACATTTGAGCTGGTGAAGCATACGATTCCAAGAAGAAATGGGCCATATCCTCAGAAGCTCTATCAGATGTAATCGTCCTCGGTAAGGCCCATTTTGACGGCGAACAAACGAAGCTCTGCTTTGCTGGCAAGGTTCAACTTGTTGTATATATTTCTCAAGTGTGTTTTGATCGTTTTCTCACTAAGATATAGTTCGTCGGCGATTTCTGCGTTTTTCAGGCCTCGACTTGCGAGAAAAAAGACTTCTCGCTCACGCGGAGTGAGCACCTCCAGAGCCTCCTCCTGACGTCCAGTCTCCTCCTTGAGGCGGCTCAATTGGCGCACAACTTTGGCAGCAACGCTTGGGGCAAGCAGCACTTCCCCACCGTGGACAGATCGGATATTGTCGGCGAGCCTCTCACCGCCAACTGTTTTCAGCACATAGCCCGAAGCGCCAGCGATCAGAGCAGCACTTACCTCCTGATCGTCATCATAGGCCGAAAGGATTAGGACCCTGGAAGTAGGCGCGACCTTGAGCAACTTCCGGCAGAACTCGGCTCCATTGCCATCAGGCAGATGCAGATCCAGCAGGATCACATCCGGAGGCTCGTCGGCGACTACAGAGAGGGCCTCTTTGCCGGAACTGGCCTCGCCAATGACCGTAAAGTCATCCTCCATATCCAGCAGCGCCCTCAAACCTTCGCGGAAGATGGCATGATCGTCGACAATCAACAGCTTCAGTTCATACATGCCTGGCTCCTCCTCGCTCATCCTCCGTCCTCCCCGCCCCGTACGTCCTCTGGAGTCCCACCCTCGTACAACGGGAAATGGAGAAAAAACACGCTGCCCCTCCCGGCCTCGCTCTGAAGTGTCACCCTGCCTTGGTGCTCCGCCATCAGCTCCCGGACAATTGCGAGACCCAGGCCGGTCCCAGTAGACTCGGGCCGGTTGCTACTACCCCGGTAGAAGCGCTCGAATACCAACTCCTGTTCATCTTTGGGAATGCCAGGGCCGGTATCGCCAACTGCAATCTCCAGGAAGCGCTGTCCGTCATCCTCGAATACGCGGGAGGCCACCCATACCCGGCCATCTTGCGGCGTGTATTTGAGCGCGTTGTCCACCAGATTGGTGAGCATTTGGATCAGGTGATCTCTGTCAGCCCAAAGCAGCGGCAGTTCGGCCTTCACGTGATTGCGCAGATCGAGCCCGCGCCTCTGCGCAGTCTCTTCGTATACCTGCAAGACCTGGGCTACGATCTCGTTCGCAGCCAGAAGCTCAGGGCTGACGTGCAGCGCATGACGATCCATCCGGGTCAGGTCCAGAATATTCTCAACCATGGTCTCCAGGCGATGAGTCTCCAGCTCAATAGTCTGCAGATAGTGACCCTGCTTCTCCGGGCGACCCTTGCGCGCCAGGGTCGCGTATAACTTGATCACCGCCAGCGGGGTGCGCAGTTCGTGCGACACATTGGAGACAAAGCGCGACTTGAGCTGGTCGAGTTCCTGGAGTTGGGCGTGCTTCTCCCGTAGCTGGGCGAGGTGCCTCACTCGCTCCTGCTCGAGGACCTTTAGCGCTGTCACATCCTCCAGAATCGCCACGAGCATGCCACCAGCCTCCTGTAAAGCCCGCGACTGAGACAGCGAAATTCGCACATGGCGATTGTCCCCGGAGACTCTCCGCAAGCGCGCATCCACCTGGCGGTGCTGCCCCGAGATACTCACCTCTTCCAAGGCATGAGTCAGGCGCTGCGCGTCGTCACCGACCAGGAACTCGGGGAGCATGCGCCCGATCAAGCCAGGGCCGGAGTGCAGCAACAGCCGGGCCAGGGCCGGATTGTATAGCTGGATCTCACCTGCCACAGTCAACAAGCAGACGCCAAGCGGCGAGGACTGGAA
>P_1C_Sed_1_UnCtyDRAFT_1000038_pt1 | contig 19315 bp, 17 predicted proteins | sample Pon1CUnioCityCA_6_FD_11282 | JGI IMG/M metagenome (IMG submission 11282) | reverse complement strand
CGTCTCTTTGGTGAGATGACTCCTTATCCAACCTGGGGATGGGCTTCATCAGCCTATGGGGAGAAGCACCCTGTTTTGATGATAAAAGTAGAGAAAATCGGGGTCTTGCCGTTGAAATTTCGCTCCATCTGGCGATTTGATTGACAATCCACATTTATTCTCATAAACAATAATTTGATAACCGGTTGTTAATTTATTCTTTGCATCATCCTTGGGTTGTATCCACCCGTCGGGTATAGAATCGAGTAAAATGTTAACAATATGCACATCTTGCTGATCCACCAGGCCTTTGCGGCACTGGATGAACCGGGCGGTACACGCCACCATGAACTTGCAAGACACCTTGCCCGGCAAGGCCATCAGGTCACTGTGATTGCAAGCCCGGTCAGCTACCTTACCGGGAGGACTGAAAAAAGCAAAGTCCGCAAAACAATCGATGATCTGGGTGTAACCATTGTCCGAAGCTATACATTGCCCGCTTTACATCGTTCTTTTATCTGGCGGGTTTTCAGCTTCTTCAGTTTCATGATTTCGTCCTTTATCAACGGCTTATTTGTAAAAAAAGTGGATCTTATTTGGGGCACTACACCGCCCATCTTTCAGGGGCCAACTGCCTGGCTTCTGGCTCGTTTAAAAGGTATTCCCTTTTTGCTTGAAGTACGGGACCTCTGGCCAGCTTTTGCCATCGCTGTTGGCGTTCTGAAAAACAAATTTTTGATATCGCTGTCAGAATGGTTGGAAGGCTTTTTATACAAGCACGCTGATCATGTGATCGTGAACTCCCCAGGCTTCATCGATCATGTCAAATCCCGGGGAGCTGATCAGGTATCGTTGATACCTAACGGTGCAGATCCGGCTATGTTTGATCCTGATTATGACGGAAAAACCTTCAGGGAGAAGCATGACCTGGCTGGAAAATTTGTCGTTTTGTACGCAGGCGCTCATGGTATGTCCAACGATCTTGAAGTGGTATTGAATGCAGCAGAGCACCTTAAAAACCTTGACAATATCCGGATTGTTTTATTAGGGTCAGGTAAAGAAAAACCTCATTTGCAATCCCTTGCCCGGGAAAGAAAATTGTCGAACCTCCTTTTCCTTCCACCGGTGCCAAAACTGGAAATGAGTGAAGCTCTAGGGGCTGCAGACGCCTGCCTGGCAATTTTAAAACCGATTGAGATGTATAAGACCACCTACCCGAATAAGGTATTTGATTATATGGCAGCCGGTCGGGCGGTCATTTTAGCAATCGATGGCGTTATTCGCAAGGTTGTCGAATCCGGAGATGCCGGGATACACGTTCCACCGGGAGATCCAAAAGCGTTAGCTGAAGCAATTCGGGACCTGGCATCAAACCCATCAAAATGCGAGCGGTTAGGAAAAAATGGCAGAAAAATGGTAGAAAATAAATTTTCACGGGATGAATTAGCGGAAAAATTTACCGCTTTACTCGAGTCTTTATGGAGGAATAATGACTGATACAATCCTGGTAGTTGATGATGAAATTTCCCTTCAGGAAACCCTAGCTTACAACCTGGAGAAACAAGGATATGAAGTTCACACAACAGGCAACGGCACAGAAGCCCTGAGCATGGCGCGTGAATTAAAACCGGACTTGATTATTCTCGATGTGATGCTGCCCGGGATAGACGGGTTTGAGGTCTGTAGAATCCTGCGCCGCGAGATGTCCACCCCGGTATTGATGTTAACGGCAAGGGATGATGAGATTGATCGGGTCGTTGGCCTGGAGGTCGGTGCTGATGATTATTTGGCAAAGCCTTTCAGCATGCGTGAGCTGATTGCTCGGGTGAAGGCAATGCTTCGCCGGGTGCGTCTGATTCATGAAGAAATTGATAAACAAGAGGGGAAAAGCGGAAAAATCACACCAGTCATCTTAGAATTTGATAATTTACGGATTGATATGACTCGCCGTGAAATTACCGTGGATGGACAGGTTGTGCCATTTAAACCCAAAGAATATGAATTGCTGACCTTCTTTGCCCAGCACCAGGGGCAGGTCCTCTCAAGGGAATTCATACTCGAACGCGTTTGGGGCTGGGATTTCATCGGGGACAGCCGTACAGTCGATGTTCATGTTCGCTGGCTGAGGGAAAAGATAGAAAAAGATCCTGCCAATCCCAAGCGGATCATCACAGTTCGGGGTGCAGGTTATCGTTTCGAAGGATAATAAATGATCCGTCAAATCCGCTGGCGGATTTTTCTGCCCTTCTTCGTCATCCTCCTTATCGGGACAGCCTTAACAGCGATTTTGTTCCTGAATCATGTCCAAAGACAAGCTGTTCGTCAATCACAATCTCGTCTTGCGGATATTGCCCAATTGATTGAAATTCAAGGTAATTCATTTTGGGGAGAAGGGGTTCAAACATCCCAACTGACTTCCCTCTTTGATCAGGTCGCTGGCAGTCTGGATATTGACATGTCCTTTTTGAGCATGGACGGTCAACTGCTTTTTTCCTCTCTGTCAACTGACATGCTGCCGGCAGATCCAATGGATTTACCAGGGGTATCACAGGCAAAGATTGAAGGGACCGCCAGCTCAACTCACAAGGACATGGTCTATTACGCCGAAGTCATCCGGGATCAAAATCTTGAAGAAATTGGGATTCTTCAATTGCAGGTGCCAGTAAATTCCCTTGGATTGGATCGATCATACCTGATAAGCCTGACAGTCACCATCATCCTGATCAGCATGGCAGGGATGGTGGTTATTTCCTTCGCTATCAGAGAACGCGAGCTGACTCAAGTCGACAAGCTGACGATGGCTGCTAAAGAAATCAGTTACGGAAATTTTGATCAACTTGATTTTCCTGCCAATACAGGCATTTTAGAAGATCTGAACCAGGCACTGCAGGAAATCCCTCAGAATATCGGCAACCAGATTACAGCACTCACAAAAGAGAGGGGAATGCTCTCGGCGGTCCTCAACCAAATGACGGATGGTGTGATCATCACCGATTCAGATGGAAGCGTTAAGTTGTTGAATCCTGCCGCCGAAAGGATTTTCCAGATCAAACAAAGCAGTGATATGGACCGTTCCATCGTTGAAGTTTTGCGCTATCATCAACTGGTTGATCTTTGGCGCAAAGCCAATAATGGCGATCGACAGAGCACCATGCTTGAAATCGGTCCCCAGCATTTATTTCTCCAGGTAGTCGGGATCCCACTCAAGGCATCAATTCCCGGAAACACCATGCTTCTGATCCAGGATTTAACGCAACTCCGACGGCTGGAAACCGTTCGTCGTGATTTTATCAGCAACGTCTCCCATGAACTGCGAACTCCTTTAGCAAGTTTAAAAGCCCTGGCGGAAACCCTAAGGGAAGGCGCTTTGGAAGACCCTCCTGCTGCCCAGCGGTTTATTTTGCGGATGGAAACTGAAATTGATAACCTGACCCAGTTGGTGAACGAACTGCTTGAACTTTCTAAAATCGAGTCTGGTAAAGTGCCGCTATCATTTCACCGAGTCCAGCCATGTGACCTGCTTAAACCAGCTTACGAACGGATGGCATTACAGGCAGAACGGGCAGGATTAAAATTAACATTGAACTGCCAACCAGACCTTCCCCCGGTTTTTGCTGATCCAGACCGAATTTCCCAGGTTCTCATCAACCTTGTTCACAATGCGATCAAATTTACCCCCCCTGATGGGCAAATTTCGATAAATGCCTACCAGGATGGAGAGCAAATTGTATTTTTTGTGAAAGACACCGGGGTCGGGATTGCCAGAAAAGATCTTGGAAGGATTTTTGAGCGGTTCTACAAAGCCGATCGGGCGAGGGCTGGCGGCGGCACTGGTTTGGGGTTATCCATTGCACGCCATATGATCGAATCCCATGGGGGGTATATATGGGCTGAAAGTGAAGAAGGGTCGGGGAGCAGTTTTTATTTCACGCTGCCAGTTGCATAACGTTAACCAATTCTTTACCAGGCTTTATATGCATTTAACGGGTTCAAGCGATGATTGTTCATCGTGAGATGTTATTATAAGTAGAGACGTTAAATTTGATAAAAGAGTGCTTTAATCAATGAATTTCTTTTTGAAGATTAAGAATGCTTCAGCCCCCCAATCTTTGGGATCCTCTGCAATCAATGATAAACTGAAAACCAGGAGGGTATCAGGGATTCAAATTGGTGAAACATCAGAAACTCCTAAACTTGAAGCGCTGCCCGTTAAAATGGAAGCAGTTGATTTATCCGTTTATTATGGAAAATTTCAGGCGATTAAAGAAATTTCCATCCAAATCCCAGAGAACAAAATCACATCCCTTATCGGACCTTCTGGCTGCGGTAAATCAACCCTGCTCAGGTCCTTCAACCGGATGAATGACCTGATCAATAATTCCCGTGTCACAGGGCAAGTTGTTTTGAATGGTAAAAATATTTATGACCCTGATGTGGATGTGGTGGATATCCGCCAGCGTGTTGGGATGGTATTTCAACGTCCAAATCCATTTCCAATGAGTGTCTTTGATAACGTCGCTTACGGGCCGCGATTATACGGCATCCGAAAGAAGCAAATCCTGGAGGAAATTGTCGAAAAAAGTTTGCGCCATGCAGCTGTTTGGGAAGATGTCAAAGACAAACTGGATCAATCCGGATTAGCACTCTCAGGTGGGCAGCAGCAGCGTTTGTGTATTGCACGAGCAATTGCCGTAGAGCCTGCAGTAATTTTAATGGACGAACCAGCCTCAGCCCTTGATCCAATATCCACCTTGAAAATTGAGGAGTTGATGGAGAACCTTAAAGAGGAATACACTATTGTGATCGTGACCCACAATATGCAGCAGGCTGCCCGTGTTTCAGACTTCACAGCTTTCTTGATGATTGATAAAGATCGTGCTGGATACCTGGTTGAATTTGGCTCAACAGAGCAAATCTTCACCAATCCAAAGAATGAACAAACGGAACAGTATGTCACTGGTCGGTTCGGTTAGAATGTTATACAATTAACAGCACTTCGATGGTTATTGGGAGCATAACATGCCTCGTCAAACTCTAGATCGAGAATTACATCACCTTCAAGATGAAGTCCTGCTGCTGGGCAGCATGGTTGAGCAAGCCATGCTCAACGCCATTGATGCTCTCAAAAGGCGGGATTTGGAAACAGCCCGCAGGGTCTATAAGGGTGATAATGAGATTAATGAAAAGAGATACGCGATTGAAAACCGCGTATTAATTCTTTTTGCTACCCAACAGCCGATTGCTCATGACTTGCGGTTGTTGGCTGCGATTATGGAAGTAATCACTGAACTGGAGCGGATGGGGGATTATGCCAAAGGGATTGCCAAGATCACAATGCTTATCAGCCAAAATGACACGCCTGTTCCCATCCGTGAGATCAGTCGAATGGGGGATCTTGCCGTCGGGATGCTCCACAGAGCGCTCAGCGCATTCATAAACGAAGATGTCAAAATGGCTTATCGGATCCCCAAAGAGGACGATGAGGTGGATGCCCTCTATAACCAGGTCCTTCGTAAAAATGTGAATGCGATGATTACTAACCCGGATAATATTGATCATTTAAACTACATCATGTGGGTTGTCCATAATATTGAACGGATGGCAGATCGCGTGACCAATATTTGTGAGCGAACCATATTTATTGCAACAGGCGAATTATTGGAGATTGATATTTCGGATGACGAATGGCCAGATGAAGATGATGATGCATAGCTATGTCGTTATTAAAAATTTTTTGAGCATACCGGCAATCATTTTGCCGGTATTTTTATCTTAATTGACCTCATTGACAAAAATTATCAATTTTTAAGTAGAATCAATCGGGATACTTTAGTAGATTTAATTAAGATTATGTACAAAGATGACCAGGTGACAGTTTACGAGTTTGGTTCAGGTTTTATCCTATTTCAAGTAACGCAGTTTGAATCTGAAATCGATGGTGCCTTGATCGGTGAGGATATCGAGTATGTTCACCGCATGCGGGTTGCATCTCGCAGGCTGCGAACAGCCCTGGGTCTATTCAAAGATTATTTCCCCAACGATCTCGCTGAAAAATGGCGCAGTGAGATGAGAGGGATCACAAAAGCACTTGGCAACGCCAGGGATTTAGATATCCAAATCCAACTGATCGAAGAAAAAATCCATGGAGTGCTTAATGAAAGCTGGAAACCGGGTTATGATCGGCTTTTGCTCAGGCTCAAGCAGGCGCGAGCTAAAGCGCAGCAAAAAGTTGTATCAGCTGTTCATACCTTGAAGGACGCACAAACCCTTGATGAAATGAGAGATCGGATTAAATTGACGATTTTTTCGGGAGAACTGCTCTACAGGCCAGAGCTGTATTCGGCAGGGCAAGAAGCGATAAACAATGCCCTGGACTCCTTTCTAGGCTACGAGGAATTTGCATATGATCCGGAAAACAACGAAAAATTGCATGCCATGCGAATCGCCGGAAAGCATTTTCGGTATACGATGGAAATATTCAACTCAATTTATCAGGACGATCTTGATCCATATATTGAGAAAATGAAAACAATCCAGGATCAACTCGGTGAGATTCATGATTGTGATGTTTGGATCGCCTGGCTCCCAGAGTTTGTTCAGCAGGAAGAAGATCGGATAAGGGCATATTATGGGCATACCCAACATTTAACCAGGCTGCTCCAGGGAATACAACACCTGATTGAGGATCGAAAACAAAACCGTCAAAGTGAATATCAGGCTTTTCTGGATAATTGGCAGATGCTAGGCAGGGATCAGACCTGGGATTCGCTAAGGAAAATGATTTCACCTGCGAAAGATCAATGATGACAAACCTGGACGGGTAAAATAAAAAATAGAAAATAAAAAATTCTAATAAACAATAAATCCCATGAAAATTACTTTACTTGCTGATATCCATGGAAATGCGCCTGCCCTTGAAGCCGTTCTCCGTCATGCGCGCATCCAAAATGCAGACCAGACCATCCTCAACCTGGGCGACCTTACGGGTTACGGTCCATTTCCTGAAGAAGTGGTGACCTGGTCACAAAACGACCGGACGGTCAGCATCCTGGGGAACTATGATAAAAAGGTCCTCAGCAAATTCCATCGCAAATCCGGCTGGGAAAAAGTGAAAAGCAGGGATAAACGGGGGATGTTTGCCTGGACCTATAAAGCCCTCTCAAAAACTTCCCGAAAATATTTACGCACCCTCCCGGAAACCTGTTACATAACCTTTGGCGGCGCTAAAATCTTGATGAGCCACGGCAGTCCTGAGTCAATCTCCGAGCATATGGGACCGAACACACCTGACGAGCGATTTTCTGCGCTGGCTGACAAGTCTGATACGGACATCATCCTGTTTGGCCACACCCACCAACCTTTTATGAAGGATATAAATGATGTTTTGTTTATCAATCCTGGAAGCGTTGGTCGGTTGGATGACGGTGACCCACGAGCCAGTTACGCAATTTTGGAGATTAAAGATGGCGAAATAAATGTAGAATTTTTCAGGGTTTCCTACGACATTATGTTAGCTGTGAGAGCTGTGCGTATGGCTGGTTTACCGGAAATTTTTGCCCAGATTATCCGGCAGGGGATGAATTATTATGACGTCCGATCAAAATTTGGCCGCAAGATAGAGAATCCCCCTTTGGAGCCAAATGGGACATTAACATTACTGACGGATTTTGGGATCAAGGATCCTTTTGTGGGTGTGATGAAGGGGGTCATTGTAGAAATTGCCCCCCAGATTAACACCATCGATATCAGCCACCAGGTCCGGCCGCAAAACATTCACCATGGCGCTCGTATGCTTGCATCAGCTGTAGCTTATTTTGCCCCCGGCACTGTCCATGTGGCAGTTGTGGACCCGGGGGTGGGTACCAATCGAAGGGCAATTGCAGCCCAAATCGGCGGTCATTTCTTTGTGGCCCCTGATAATGGATTGCTGACACCCATTCTAAAAGAAGCAGAATCATCAGGCAAGTACATTGAAATTGTTGAGCTGGACCAACCAAAGTACTGGCTGCCAAATACAAGTACCTCTTTCCATGGTCGGGACATCTTTGCCCCGGTAGGTGCACATTTAGCCAACGGCATCCCATTAAGCAGACTCGGGGAAAAGATAGACGACCCGGTTTTCCTTGATATGGCTGAGCCACAACCCTGTAAAGACGGCTGGTCAGGTGAAGTGGTGATGGTGGATGTTTTTGGAAACCTGAGCACCAATCTCTCACCGGATTTGCTGGGTAAGAATCTTGAGAATCTGGTTGTGAAAATCAAAGATGAAAAGATTCAGGGTCTCACAAATACCTTTGGAGACGCGAAACCGGGAGACCTGATAGCAACCATTGACAGCAATGGGTTCCTCGCAGTCTCTGTGGTTAATGGTGATGCCTCACAAAGATTAAACGCTGATATTGGTACAAAGGTTGAGGTTATTCCAGCCAAATAAATTAAATTTGCTCCTGGAATTGATAAGTGGGGGATATTCGTCAACCATCAATGGTTCCAGTCTGGTAAAATTCAGAAAATATAAAGAAATGAAGGAATCTATGGCAATTAATATTGAAAAAATCCGAGCAGATTTTCCAATTTTATCGACAGAAATCAATGGTAAACCCCTTATTTACCTGGATAATGCTGCGACAACCCAAAAACCACAGCAAGTTATCGATGCCATCCTTGATTACTATCAGCATTACAACAGCAATATCCACCGCGGCACACATCATCTATCGAATCTTGCCACCCAGGCACATGAGGCTGCTCGTGATACTGTGAAAAATTACATTAATGCTGCACACGATCATGAGATCATTTTCACAAGAGGCACAACGGAAGCGATTAACCTTGTAGCCTTCTCATTTGGAGAGGCTTTTGTTGATCCGGGTGATGAGATCATTGTGACCGAATTGGAACATCATTCCAATTTCGTACCCTGGCAAATGATGTGCGAACGCCGTCGGGCACATTTTAGGGTTGTGCCCTTCGATGAGAATGGTGACCTCAGGCTGGACATTCTTGAAAATTTATTAAACGAAAAAACTCGCCTTGTTGCCTTCAACCACATCTCCAATTCACTTGGAACGGTCAATCCTGCGAAAAAGATCATCAAGATGGCCCATGATGCCGGGGCTGCCGTTCTTGTAGATGCTGCCCAATCTGTCCAGCATATTGAGCATGATGTCAGGGAATTGGATGCAGATTTTTATGCCTTTTCAGGCCATAAAATTTATGGTCCAACCGGGATTGGTGTGCTTTATGGTAAAGAAAGTTGGCTAGAAGCGATGCCCCCATACCAGGGCGGCGGGGAGATGATTGACCTGGTCACCATCGAAAAGACGACCTATAACCAGCTTCCATTTAAGTTTGAGGCTGGCACCCCAAACATTGTGGGGCCGATTGGTCTTGCAGCAGCTATCAAGTATTTAAATACCCTCAATTTTGATGAGATCATGGCCTACGAGGATGAGATTCTGGCGTACGGCCTTGCAAGATTACGAGAAATCGACGGACTCACAATCTACAGCAATGCAAAACGCCATGCGAGTATTATGGCCTTCAACTTTGAAGGTGTCCACCATTTTGATTTAGGCACCTTACTGGATACCAAAGGTATTGCTGTCCGGACCGGTCATCACTGCACCCAGCCAATCATGACAGCTTTGGGCATTGAAGGCACCGTCAGGGCATCCCTCGCCCTTTACAACACAAAAGAGGAAATAGATATCCTGGTTGATGCCGTTCGTAAAGTACTGAAAATGTTAGGGAAATAAATCATGGATTCGATTCAAGCTATTCAGAAAGACATCATTGAAGATTTCTCATTCTTACCTGAATGGGATGAGCGTTATGCTTATCTAATTGAACTGGGCCAAAAAATGGAGCCGCTGCCCGAAAAATTTCGCACAGAAGAAAATATTGTGCGCGGCTGCCAGTCAACAGTTTGGCTTCACAGCGAATGTAATGGGGGTACTGTCCATTTCAAAGCCGACAGTGATTCCCTGATTGTCAAAGGACTAGCAGCCCTGTTAATGCGGGTTTTTTCAGGCCAGCCAGCAGTTGATGTGCTTAATGCGGATCTATTATTTTTTGAGGAAACAGGCCTCAATAAACATCTTTCTTCACAGCGGACCAATGGATTAATGGCGATGATTGAAGAAATTCGTGCATTTGCAAAAAAATGCCAGGCGGAAGAGGTTTAGGTTTCTTTTCTGCGCTTTCCTATGGGTGAGGCTCGACATCATCAAAAAAATCAATATTACTAAATTTACAAAGTTGACGAAATAAAATAGAAGCATAATAAAATGAATGATAAAAGAACGCAAATACTCTTAACCAACGATGACAGCATCCACTCACCAGGGTTATGGGCAGCAGCAGAAGCCCTTGATCCCCTGGGTTTTGTGCATGTGGTCGCACCTCGGGAACAGCAAACCAGCGCCGGCCACAGTATGCCCGTTCACTCCTCCGGGGTCATTGAAAAGCTGAGTCTCCTGGTCAATGGTCGGGAATGGCAGGTCTTTGCTGTGGATGGGTCCCCGGGACAGGCTGTAAATCACGGCATTTTCGACATCCTTAAAGGGAAACCTGACATGGTTGTCTCCGGGATCAACTATGGGGAAAATATTGGCGCCGGTTTAACGGTATCCGGTACAGTCGGTGCTGCAATGGAAGCTGCAACAGCGGGTATTCCGGCATTGGCTGTCTCTATGCAAACAACACCGGAATTTCATTTTTCTCTCTCCAGGGAAATCGATTTCAGTGCTGCAGGATATTTTACAAGGTTGATTGCCCAGAAAATGCTTGAGAAGACACTACCCGAGGATGTTGACTTGATTAAAATTGATGTCCCTGTGGGAGCAACCCGTGAGACCCCATGGGTCCTTACAAGGCAGTCACGCTATCGGCATTACTTCCCGGTTCCTTCNGAGCGTAAACATGTCTCTGAAAAAGGTCCCGTGGGTTATGAAATTCGTCATGATCCAGAAAGAACTGAAAAGGACAGCGATATTTATGCCGTAATGGTGGAAAAGAAGGTCTCGGTTACACCGATCAGCATTGACCTTACATCCCGAACGGATTTTGATACTTTGAGGAACCTGCTGAGCGATTGAGAATAAGAAATGCATCAGGTGATGAATAAGCCCCAAAAAATCAGGGGCTTTTTTTATTTTTCTTAACGGGGCTGGGTTTGCCAAATTTTCATGTATACTTCATTAACTTGAGATATTATCGGAGGATCTATGCAACAAAATAAAACTTTACGCTACCTGACATTTGGCTCACTTTATTTCACCCAGGGAACAATTATGGGGTTCTTCGCCGCCCTGAATGCCCTTTATCTTTTGGATAACGGGCTTCAAATGACCGATGTGGGGATCTTTGGTTTCATCGCTCTTCTGCCTTTTGTGCTAAAAATTGGTTTGGGTATCCTCAGCGACCGGGTCAACCTTTTAGGGATGGGTCACCGAAAGCCGTATATTTTCATCGGGTTGACGGTGCAGTTCCTTTGCTTAGTTGCAACCCCATTCATTGATCCTGGCACCCACTTTTGGGGGTATGTCGCGATTGCCTTCACCTTGCAGTTGGGGATGGCGCTCTATGATACCTGCACCGACGGCCTGGCATTGGATACCACGCCCATTGAAGAACAGGGTACGATCCAGGGCTTTATGGTCGGCGGCAGGGCAGTGGGGTCTATTGCCGCGGCAACGGTAGTGGGTTTCCTGGCTGAGAATGTTTCATGGCTGTCGGTATTCTGGGTTTTAGCGGCACTGACACTCCTGCCCATCCCCTTTATGTTGAAGGTATGGGAAGATGTGAGGGATGTCGAGAAACGTTTTGATTGGAGCGCCTTCAAAGCCTTTGACAAGCGAACCATCCTGGCGGGCATTATGGGTTTATTGATGTTCATGGTCATTTTGGGAGCCAATCAACTTGTAAACCCCTATCTCGAGTCGCAATTTGGGATTAGCCTATCTGAGGCTGGAATGATCACCTCTTTATGGAGCCTGGGTGTGGTGGGGGGCAGTTTTGTCGGCGGATCCCTGATGCGGAAGTTTCAACCAAAAAGAGCCCTGGCCATAGGTGTTTTTCTATTGTGCCTGTCCTTATTATCCCTGGCTTTCCTGGTGACACCCAGGTTAGGATTAATCGTTGGGGTTCTGTTTGTGATCTTCTTTGGCGTTGCTTACGGCACCTATCAAACACAGTATTTTGCGGCAGCAATGCGTTTTGTCGATCCGAGAATCGCTGCTTCAATGTATGCCATCCTGATGGCGTTTACCAACATTGGTCAGGGCATCGGGATGTACCTGAGCGGTGCCCTTGCTGATCTGACGGGATTCAGTACAACATACTTTATTTTATTTGGGTTGAATTTACTTGTTTTACCTTTTTTACCGATGGTCTTTGGAAAGGAAGAATCCACGTTAATGGAGGTAGCGTAAGCTTTAAAGGAAGATCTTATTTTATCAGAGGCATGGTCAATGTGAAGACAACACCCCCATCGGGATGGTTTGACCCACTCAGGCTGCCACCATGCGCCTCGGCTAATTGTCGAGCAATTGCCAAACCTAATCCGGTGCCGCCGCTGGCACGGTCCCTTGCCTTTTCCGCCCTGTAGAACCGTTCAAACAAATGGTTCATGGCTTCTTGAGTGAGCTGGGGCCCATCATTATGGATATTCAGTACAACAAGTTGATCCCTGGCAGCTAATTTTAATTCGATCCTGCCTTTTTCTGGTGTATATCGGAGGGCATTCTGCATTAAATTATCAAGAATTTGCTGCAGTCTTTCTCTATCGGCATTCACCCAAATTTGTGTGTGTTGGCATTCTTGCAATACTTCAATATTTTTAGTAAATGCCTGGGGTTCAAATCGCCTGACGGTATCTTTACATACTTCGATCAGATCAATTTTGCGTTTGTTGAGTTCCAGTGAACCCGCATCTACCAATGCTAATGTCCGTAAATCTTCAACCAGTCGGGTCAATTGCTGGTTTTGTTTGATGACCGGCTCAAGATTTTCTGATTTCATTGGATAAATCCCATCCTGAAGGGCTTCAAGATGGGCACGCTGAATGGCGAGTGGATTGCGTAATTCATGGGCAATATCTGCTGTCATCGCTCTCCGGCGCATTTCCGCCTCTTGCAGTGATTGAGCCATACTATTGAAGGTCTGACCAAGTTCAGCCAATTCACCTTTGCCCTGTACATCCACATGTTGAGAAAGATCCCCGCCGGACATTTTCCTGGCTGCTTCCGTCAACCCCCGCACCGGCCTGAGAATGAGTGTGGCAAGAATCAGAGATAACAAAATCGCAATCCCCCCCGAAACCAATGCCGACAGAACTGTGGCTCTATTAACCCGTTCAATTAATAAATCTTCAAAGTTATCGGGCAGTGTTGGAATCCCACCTTCTGGAAGAAGATAGCCCACAATATCACCAGAAACAACAAGGTCGATGGATTGGTTTAACTGCTGGCTTGATACCTGGTTTCCAATTTCGCTCTCTTGGGGACTGTATTGGATAATACCGGCGGAATCAGTTAAGATATGGTTGCCAAGCCCCATACTGACATTCCCCCGCTGCCCCTGTCCCTGCCCCCGACCCGGCCTGGCTTCAGGGGAGGATGTGATTCCATCCCAGGATTCATTCGCTGCATAATAGTTTTCCAGCCGGTTTGCAAGGTTTTCTAATCCCACCTGCCCACCATACCCCAGGAATCTTTGGACCTCCTGTTGCGTGGTGTACCGCGTTACAACGGCGATGGTGCCCAGTGCAATAACAATGATCAGGGCAAATGACCCAAAAAGGCGCCAGCGCATGCTCATTTTTGATCCTTCTTGAAGCGATAGCCAATACCGAACACGGTTTCAATGTAACGCGGCTTTTTGCTGTCATCACCCAATTTTGCCCTTAAGTTCTTAACATGGGCGTCAATACTCCGCTCATAGCCTTCATATGCCACGCCCTGGATTGCCTCTAGAAGCTGTAAACGTGAGAAGGCTCGTCCAGGTTGGCTTGCCATCGTTGCCAATAAAGAAAATTCGGTAGGGGTCAGGTCGAGTTCCTCTCCAGCCTGTCTGACAAGGTATCCCTCCTGGTCAATCTCAAGATTATCCACTTTGAGGAAATCCTTAGAAATCTCTGGCTGTTTTTCAACCCGTCTCAAAACGGCTTTAACCCTGGCAACAACTTCCCTGGGTGAAAAAGGTTTGGTGATGTAATCATCGGCACCCAATTCCAACCCAAGCAGGCGGTCAACCTCTTCAACCCGGGCAGTCACCATGATGATGGGGGTGTCGCTTTCCTGGCGAATTTTCCGGGCAATATCAATCCCATCCATACCTGGCAGGTTCAAATCCAGGAGGACCATATCGGGGTTTTTTTCTTTCCAGAGCGAAAATCCATCATCTCCTCGATGCGCCATTAGAACCTGGTAACCTGATCGCTCAAGATAGGCTTTCAGGACATTTGCCAGTTCTTTTTCATCTTCAATAATCAGTACGGTTGCCATAAAAACATTATAGCCCACTCATAATCAATCCGGGAAATCTTCATAAATTCTTCATATTTTCTGCAAAGTTACTACAAAGCTCTTTTGTATACTGATTACTGACAATTAAAAAAATAACGGAGAAATATTTATGAGAAGAAAATCTAATCTTACACCTAAACTTCGCCAAAACTGGTGGATAGACGCTGTGCTGGGGGTTAGCGCCCTGGTTGCGATCTTATCCAGTATTTACTTTCTTATTTATCCTGTTGGTGGCTACCAGGGTGGAAGAAACCCTTATTACAATATCCGTCTGATCTTTGACCGATATACCTGGGATCTGCTGCACACTTGGTCAGGGATTTTAATGATCATGGCTGCACTGATACACATTGTGATTCACTGGGGCTGGATAACAGGGACATTTCGCCGCACCTGGAAGGTGATTGTTGGCCAAAGAAAACCCTTTGGGATGCGTTTAACCTATAACATCGTCCTTGATGGTGTTATTGCCATCAGTTTCCTGCTTTGTGCAGTTTCAAGCATTGTCTTTCTGCGCTATCCAAATGGCGGGCAATTTGCCCAGACATTTCTTTTTAGCAGATATACCTGGGATATGCTGCACACATGGAGCGGTGTCGTGATGACAATCGCAGCCCTGCTTCACTTTTCTCTTCATTGGAAATGGATCATGAATATCACAGGGAAATTATTTAACAAAAAAGAATTGGTTCTTGACAATGAAGTGACCCTACCGGCAGTTAATGAGACGGTTTGAATTAAAAAATTTTGATAAGAGGTGAATTATGATTAAGAAAATATTTGTTGGCGTTTTATTAGCAGGAATTTTTGGCTTGTTGGTTTTGGGGGCTGTCAACCGCACACTGGCAAAATCTGACAATCTACAACCCCTTGCACTCAGCGAGGGCGGCGGACGTGGCAATGGAACGGACTCTGGTTATCGAAATGGTGAACAAATTACCCAATCAGAGAATTATGCAGAGTTAAGGCGCAGCAAAAACCAGGTCTCTGAAGCTGGCTCAGGTTTTGGTGGGGGTATGAATAGAGGCGGCACCGGTTATGACCAGGCTGGTGAGGTTGGAACAAACCCTGGTGTTGGGCAAGCCAATGTTGACACCTGGGAAGACCCAATCACAGTCGTGGTAGAGGGAGTATCTGCTGAGCTGATAACTGTCACAAATGATGCGGGTTTTGATTTAGCAATTGAAGGCCGGACCCTGAGGTATATGCTTGAAAACGGTTTTGAGGTTTATCCTGGAGATGAACTTGTATTAGTCGGCTTTTATGAAGGTGAAATGTTTGAGGTTGGCAGTGTAACCAACAACACGACCCAACAAACCCTGGCTATTCGTAATGAAACAGGCCGTCCGCTTTGGGCTGGCGGGGGACGTGGAAGAACAACGTTACCATAATTAAGTTTTGCTTACTGCTTATGACCGCACCGGTGTCCTCACCGGTGCGATTGGATTTTTAGCTAGCTTTCTCTCTGGTGTCCTCACCTGAGAGATCATTTTAACTCATCCTTTTTTGTCCAATTCCCTTTCTGATGTTACAATCATAATGTTTAAAAATCATATAATTGCCTTTTATTTGATTTTATAAGAGAATTAGACTTCGAGCGACACGAACTCTATTATGTTNATTTATTCTTATTTTGCCCAAAATACCATAACTTAAANCAACTTTATGTGTTGTATTAAAACGATTATTAATATCGAGAGGATCTAAATAATGGAAGAGCAACAGAAAATTCCTTTGTGGCGCAAACTTGTCTATGGCTCGGGTGATCTCGGGTTCAGCATGAACAACTCCATCATTACAGCTTTCTTTTCAGTTTTCATGGTCACCGTTGTTGGGATGCCCCCGGGATTGGTAGCAATCATTTTTATCATTGGCCGCAGCTGGGACTTTATCAATGACCCAATTATTGGCCACCTTTCCGACCGAACCCGGACACGTTGGGGACGGCGCCGTCCCTTTTTATTGTTTGGTGCTATCCCTTTCGGTCTGTCGTTTACCCTGCTCTGGCTGGGGCCAAATTTCAGCCGAACCGGCTTAATCATTTATTATTCAGCGGCTTATATCATATATGAAGCACTGGCAACCACCGTTTATATGCCCTATTTCGCATTGACNCCGGAATTGACTGAGGATTACGATGAACGCACAAAATTGACCAGCTTCCGGATGATGTTCAATATCGTCGGCAGTCTGACCGCCTACATCCTGCCCTTACTCATCATTGGAAACGATTGGACCCAGGCAACCAAACAGGATGTATTAACCATGGCTTTTGTTGCCGCTGGAATAGCTGCCACACCTCTGCTCCTTGTGTTCTTCGGAACAAAGGAAAAGAAGGAATATCAAACACAATCNCTTCCNAAATTTTTCCCATCGCTTAAAGCAGCCTTCAAGAATCGCCCATTTGTGTTTGGTGCAATGATGTATTTATTCACCTGGATGACCATCATCGTGGTTGAGTCCAACCTGCAGTTCTTCATCATCCACATTGTAGAGCGGCAATCCCAAAGCATGATCATTATGGTCAGCATCTTTGTCACAGCAATTTTTGCGCTGCCGATCTGGAATTGGGTTTCGAAAAATTGGAACAAACGCTATGCATACATCGCCGGCGTGGCATTTTGGGCTGTGGTAATGATGGTCCTGATCTTCATGAACCCAACAACACCTTTCTGGCTGATCTTACTGCTGTGTGTCATGGCAGGGATTGGGGTCAGTGCAGCGCAGGTCTTACCATGGTCAATCATCCCCGATGCCATCGAGTGGGAAGAATGGCAAACCGGTGAACGGAATGAGGGTATGTTCTACAGCCTGATCACATTGATGGGAAAGATTGGCATGGCAATCGCCCAGCCGGTAAGCTTGTTATTGCTGCAATTTATGGGATTTAAAGAGGGTCAAAATGTGGTTCAATCAGCCAGGGGACTGCTGGGTGTCCGAATAGTTATGGGACCACTGCCCGCATTACTGCTCATATCCAGGAATAGTAATGGCAATTTTCTATCCCCTCACTCGATCACAACATCACGAAATTGTAGAAGCATTGAAGATCCGCCGGCAGGAACGCAAGCTCAAACGGGCTGAAAAGAAACCGCTGCCAGGGATCAAAGACCCTGCCTGATCCATGAATGAAACATCTTCACAACCGTGAAATTGAAATCACCTGATATAATCCTTTGGTAACCGGATGTTGCCAAAGGATTTTTTCTTCCCTTAAAATACTGATCTGGAAATTCCTATGAAAAAGCTGCCAACCCTCACAAAGATCATCTATGGTTTTGGAGATATTGGCTTCAGCATGACAGGCACCATCATTGCGGCGTATTTCCCCATTTTTCTCACAGATGTGATCGGTATTGCGCCTGCCATTGCCGCGATTGGATTATTTATCGGAAAAAGCTGGGACTATATTAACGATCCTTTGATTGGACATCTTTCCGATCGAACTCGTTCCCGTTGGGGCAGACGCCGACCATTCCTGCTGTTTGGCGCGCTGCCTTATGGGTTGGCTTTTGCTTTTTTGTGGTGGAAACCCCCTTTGGATTCACAAACGGCACTGCTGGTCTTTTATACGTTCATGTTTGTCCTCTATGATGCAGCCGGCACCTTTGTCGGTATGCCCTATTTTGCCCTAACACCTGAATTGACTGAAGACTATGATGAACGCACCGCCCTGACCGGGTACCGCATGTTCTTTTCAATCCTTGGCGGCCTGATCTCCTTTGTGGTGCCAATGATGATCATCAACCAGATGTCCCCGGAAAATGCCCCCAATGTCTTCAGAATGGGGCTGATTTTTGGCCTGGCATCTGCCCTACCGCTGATTCTGGTTTTCTTTGGCACCCGTGAAAAGCCATATTTTACAAAGCTTGACCGGCCCGGATTGATTCCCTCATTTAGAGCTGCCCTCAAAAACCGCCCCTTCGTCTTCAGTGCTGTTATCTACCTCTTCACCTGGACCAGCATGCACATCATTGAAGCGAACTTGCTTTATTACATCAAGTACGTGGTTAAGCGGGAGAATATGAGCGAAGTCATCATGGCGACCATCTTTGTGACAGCAATTGTCTCTCTGCCGCTGTGGGATTGGATCTCGAAGAAATTCAACAAACGGCTGGCATATATCTACGGGATCACCTTTTGGGCTGTTGTCCAGATATTATTGATCACTGTCACGGCGTCCAGCCCATTGTTTTATTTACTTTCCCTGTGCGTTCTGGCTGGATTGGGTGTCGGCGCCGCCCACGTCCTGCCCTGGGCAATAATCCCTGATGCCATCGAAGTAGACGAATTGAAAACCGGCGAACGGCATGAAGGAATGTTCTACAGTTTGGTCACATTGATGGGGAAAGCGACCAATTCAATTGCTGTCCCACTTGCATTGGCAGTACTTGATCTTAGCGGCTATATTCCCAACGCGGTGGAGCAGCCTCAATCAACGCTCACAGGCATCAGGCTGGTGGTCGGTCCGATTCCGGCAGTGCTTCTGGTTGGTGGAATCATCTTTGCCATTCTGTACCCACTGACCCGTAAGGAACACCATGACGTGGTCCAGGAACTCGAATCTCGTCGAGAGAATTTCCAAGAGGTTAACTGAAAAGAGACCCTGTGAGCAAAATTACTCTTAAAAAAGTTGAGAATTACATTGATAGAAGGCGCTTTGCAACCTTTCCATGGCAAATGTACAAAGATGATCCTCTTTGGGTCCCACCCTTAATTCCAGAACGAATGAAGCAGTTAAATCCACAAAAAGGGACTTTTTATAATCACGGCGAAGCTGATTTCTTTCTTGCTTTTACAGACGGGAA
>P_1C_Sed_1_UnCtyDRAFT_1000037_pt1 | contig 19403 bp, 15 predicted proteins | sample Pon1CUnioCityCA_6_FD_11282 | JGI IMG/M metagenome (IMG submission 11282) | reverse complement strand
CACTGAACGCACGTGACATCTGCCCCTACTTTCCAGGGACATTCTGATCGCAGCAAAGGCCAATTGTCGCAAGAAGATGATCAGGCCGTGCGCTCGTCTGCAGCTCGCTAACCAGAAGATATTCGAACCAGCCTTTGCCCGCTCACTCGCCCTCAGCCCACGGCTGACAGAGTAGTGACCGCTTCACGTGAACAACCACAACGTTACATCCAGTGGGCTCCATAGCAGTGCGCCCGGCAAGTTGCCTGCCGGGCGCTGCGATTATGCCGCTATGTCAGGATTCGGCCAAACCGATATAGGCCTGCGGAATCCTCTCGATCGACCTGCTTAGGGCCGGGTCATGCCACTCACATCTCCACCGACGTGCTCAATTGAATCGTACAGTACCTGCATGATGTACTTGGCATGGTGGGCAAAGGCACCCGGGTCCTTCTGGACATACTGGTAGTTGTAGGCCGCCCTGAGCAGGGCCGGTGTCCAGGTGCCGTACCGCTCGCCCGCATCGTCAAAGAAGTAGGGATAGCGAGCCGAGTTGTATTCGATGGGGCTGACGCCTTCCGTGCTCTCGGCATAGGCCTGGATAGCCGCATAAAGCGCCTCGGTCATGCCTGCGATCTCACTGTCGATGCCACCGCTGGTGTCGCCGTCGCCGTCATAGTCTGTGGTGTCGAGGCGAATGTCGGTCACTTCCTCGAACTCGCCGTGGCAAGCGGTGCACGTGTCGACCGCGACCTCCAACTCATGCACGTTGTGGCAGTCAGCGCAGGTGGCAAAGCCTGGCGCGTGCTCGTTACGCCCGAGATACTCCTTGCCCTCGAACTGGTATGCGCCCTGGACCTCGTCACCAAAGAGCGTCGCGCCTGCGGCAAAGTAGTGGATGTTGGCAAAGCCAAGACCGTCTGCTACCTCGTCATCCGCACTGTCGCCGATCCGGCGGTCGACACTGGCTGTCGACTCGCGACCCTGGTGGCACTCCAGACACAGGTTGCTGGTGGCATCATCGAACGAGACTGCCGCCCCGCTGGGGAAGGTCACTTCTTCGTCCACGTACAGTGCCGGCCATTCCTCCTCATTGTGACAGGTGACGCACATGAAGCCATTGGCCACCTCAGTAGCAATGTTGGCCCCGTTGGCGATGTAGGTGGGCAGGCCATCGGCGCTGTGACACTTGGCGCAGCTACCGGAAACCTCGCCGTCCTCGTCCCAGTGGCGGAAAGCCTCACTGGATCCATCAAAGTGACCTGCATCCCCGCGACTCGCAGCCGCCAGATCGATCGGCGTGGAGAGGGCTTGATTCAGATCCTCGATAGAATCATACAGGAGCTGAATGATGTACTTGCCGCCGTGGGCAAATTCGCCGGGGTCCTTCTTGGAGACCTGGTAGTTGTAGGCAGCCTTGACTAGACGTCCTGTCCAGGAGGCATACCGTTCACCAGCATCGTCAAACCAGTAGGGATAGCTGGCAGCGTCATAGACGATAGACGAACCAGCAACCTCTTCGGCATAGGCCTGCATGGCCCCGTACAGCATCTCCTGCAGACCCACGGTCTCGTAGTAGACGCCCTCTTCCACATCGCCATCGCCGTCATAGTCCGATGCGGAGCTGATCTCACGATAGTCCTGGTAATCACCCTCACCATGGCATTCGATGCAAGCCTCTGCCTTGACTTCCAGCGTGTGGACATTGTGGCAACTGACACAAGTCTCATAACCCTCTACGTGCCTGAACTTGGCATCGTAGGTTTTGCCATCGTACTGGTAGCCGCCCTCGGCAAAGGTGCCATAAAGAGTGGCTGCCGCGGCATAGTAGTGGATGTTGGTGAAACCCAGATCTTCGCTGACAGTGTCCAGATCATCCACCATGCCAGCTTCTTCAATCCCCGCATCCACCGTCGCCTTTGAGGCGCGGCCCTGATGGCATTCCATGCAGCGCGCTTCTGATCCCAAGCCGCTGATCTCGATGCCTGAGGGGAAGACAACCGTATCCCACATGACAGTAGCGTCGTTGTGGCATACAGCACAGGAAATTACGGTGTCGATGGCGTGATCGCCGTCAACGACACCCGCCTCCGTCCCATCTGCACCAAAGAAGTCCATGGCACCGCCTTGGCTGTGACACTTGGCACAGTTAGATGGCACAACAGCCGGATCATCCTCGTCCCAGTGACGAAAGGCCTCTGACTCGGCATCGGCGTGGCCTGAGCCAGCCCAGTCTTCCTCAAAGGGGCAGCTCATGGCCTCAGGACATTCCGGACACGGCTCAGGCTCCGGGCACGCGGGACATTCCGGACATTCTGCCTCAGGGCATTCCGGACACTCGGCTGGCGGGCACTCCGGACATTCCGGACAGGGTTCCGCGGTCCCGCCGCAACTGACCACAATGAGGGCCAACACGAGCAAAACCGCAATCGTAACCAAAAATCTCAACTTCATCGTTTCCTTTCCTCCCAATCTCCGACTTCACCGTCACGGTACTCAATTTATCACAGAATCATACTAGACTGCAATCACCAAAATCTCTGGGGGTTCCCTCCTTTCCATACCATGTCTAATCTACCCGACCGATCAGTTCCTCAAAGCGTACAATCAATACCTGCGTTCGAAAGAAAACGCAGGCTACCTAAGTGTATCACATTTGACGACCTAGTGCATCTGACATATGTCCCTACTTTCTGAGGACATTCCGGTACCGTCCCGCGCAATAATTGTGCAAAACGCGGCTCAGTGCTATAATTGTGCATCTGGGAGGCACCTCGTGTCCACATTGACCGAAATACTCGAAGTCAACTGGATCATCCTCTATTTTGTATATGGCTTGGTCTTCTTCACCACGGGCCTGGTCACTGCACTGCAATGGCGCCGCCAGAGCAACCTGGAGTTGGCTCGCCCTCTGCCCTGGCTGGCCGCCTTTGGCATTGCACACGGCCTCAACGAGTGGGGGCACATATTCATCCCGCTGCAGGCCCTCTACCTGGACGATACAGTCGTGCGCCTCATGATCATTGCCAACCTGCTGTTGCTGACTGCATCATTCTTCTTCCTCTTTCAGTTTGGCGTGGAACTCCTCCTGCCCCTCCTACCGGGCCATCACCTCTTGCGCGTTCTGCCCGGTACGATGCTGCTACTGTGGGGATTGGCCGTATTTGCGCGAGGTGCCATCGCTCACGACACCCTCGATATGCTCGTTGCCATCGGCGATAGCTGGAGTCGCTATTTCCTGGCCTTACCGGGCGCGCTCCTCTCCAGCATCGGCTTCTTTCGCCAATCCCGCTACATGAAGCTCATGGAGCTGAACCGCATAGCCAATTACCTGGCTGGAGCGGCTCTCGCCTTCCTGATCTATGCACTGGTTGGCGGCTTGATCACGCCTGCAGCGCCCGTCTTTCCAGCCAATCTCCTGAACTACGATCTGTGGGCCGCCACGATCCAGATCCCGGCTTTGGTCTTTCGCTCCTTGTGCGGCCTGGCTATGGCTTTTTTCCTGACCCGCTCCCTCGAAGTATTTCAGGTTGAGATTGACCGCCGCATCGCACAGATGGAGCGAGCCCAGATCCTCACATCCGATCGCGAGCGGATCGGACGTGAGTTACACGACGGTATCGTACAGAATATCTACGCTGCTGGCCTTGGCCTGGAGGAGGCGCACCACCTGGCCTCTGAGGATCCACTCGCTGCGCAAACACAGATCGAAAACGTCATGGAAGCACTCAATAACACCATTCAGGATATCCGCCGCTATATCTTTGACCTGCAAATTGCAGAGCAGAACCGTGCCCTGGAGACCATCCTCGAACACCTCGTTCGGGATTTCCGGGTTGAAACACTCCTGGATGTGCGACTCGAAGTCAAGGGCAAGCGCTGCTGCTGGCTGGATTCTGACCAGGTTTCCCATGTCACGCAGATCGCTCGCGAGGCACTGAGCAACGTGGTTCAGCACTCTGGCGCCACCCAGGTGACAGTTACCCTCGGCTACCTGGGCAGTGCCACGCAGCTGGTCGTGGCCGACAATGGAAGGGGTTTGAACCGAAATCCTACAAACAACAACCACCAGGGCCAGGGCATAGCCAACATGCATAGCCGGGCACTCATGCTCGGCGGAGACCTTGTCCTGGATGGCGAACCTGGTCAGGGCGTCCAGATCCGGCTGACGATTCCCTGCGAACAATGCAGGGAACGGGAAGAGGCCGGCATGGAGGTGCAGGAACTGTGGGCTTGAGAATTCTCCTGGTCGATGATCACGAGGTAGTGCGATTGGGGGTGCGCGCCCTTATCGAGAGACAGCCAGACATGGAGGTAGTCGGCGAGGCGAGCACCGTTGCCGAAGCAGTCAGCCAGGCCAAGCAGCTAGCGCCTGACGTAGTAGTCCTTGACATCAGGTTGCCAGGCGGCAATGGTATGGAGGCCTGCCGGCAGATCAAAGCCGATCGACCGGAGACCCGTGTGATCATGCTGACTTCGTACCCCGACGATCAGGTCCTCTTTGATGCCATCGCCAGCGGCGCTGATGGGTACGTACTCAAGCGCATCGGTTCCGACGATCTGATCCGCGCCCTTGAACGGGTCGGGCGCGGCGATAGCCTGCTTGACCCGTCGGTGACCGAAAAGGTCTTTGCCAAGATGAAGGAAGCACGGCAGCACGAACGGGCGCACGCCTTCGCCGAGCTCAGCGCCCAGGACTTGCAGATTCTGGCCCGCATAGCCGACGGAGAAACCAATCGCGAGATTGGTGCGGCCTTGCAGCTTAGCGAGAAGACCGTGCGCAACTATGTGAGCATCATCCTGGGCAAACTGGGGGTCAATTCTCGGGCCCAGGCGGCTGCCTACGCTGCCCGGCACCGTATCGAGGACTATCTGTAGAGAGTACAGACGACTCGCCCCAAACTGAGCTAATCGTTCAGCCGTCCGAACAAGCACAAGGCATAGAGTCAGGGCGGGCTTCAGAGACCCGTCCGACAGCAACCGCGAGAGACCATCCCCAGCTCACAAAAGGACGGGTTCTCGCGATCTGCGATTAGCCAGTCTCTGGCTACACCTTCTATTTTGGGAAGGGGCTGCCCCCATACGGTATTTTCTGTCTAGCGTTCCCCGAGATAGGCCTTTCGCACTCTCTCGTCTTGGAGGAGTTCCTGCGCAAGTCCGGCAAGGACAACACTGCCTGTCTCCAGCACATAGCCCCGGTCTGCTACCTTGAGCGCGGCGCGGGCATTCTGCTCCACCAACAAGATGGTGACGCCCCGCTCCTTGATCGCGCGTACTGTCTCAAAGATCGTCTTGACCAGGAGAGGGGCCAGTCCTAGCGAAGGCTCATCCAGCATCAGGAGTTTGGGCCGGGCCATGAGCGCCCGACCGATAGTCAGCATCTGCTGCTCCCCTCCGGAGAGGGTTCCACCCAGCTGGTTCTTGCGCTCTTCAAGTCGAGGGAAAAGGCTGAAAACACGTTGCCGATTCTCCTCGATGGCTTCTTTGTCCCCTCCCAGAGTATACGCACCCATATTCAGGTTCTCCGTGACGGTCAGGGTGCTAAAGACCTGTCTTCCCTCCGGAGCTTGGGAGATACCGCGTTCGACGATCTGGTGGGCAGGCACTGTTTGGATCGGTTCTCCCCCCAGCAGGATGCGTCCCTCTCGTGGTCGCACAAGCCCGGATATGGTACGAAGCGTCGTGGATTTTCCCGCCCCATTGGCACCGATGAGACAGACGATCTCGCCTTCATTGACTTGCAGGTTAATGCCTTTCAGCGCGTGGACGTAGCCATAGTAGGTGTGCAAATCTTCGACCGTGAGCAACGCCATGATCACACCTCCTCCTCGCCCAGATAGGCTTCGATCACCCGGGGGTTGCTTTGTACTTCGGCGGCCGTACCCTCAGCGATCTTTTTTCCATAGTCCAGTACGACAATCCGCTCACAGATACCCATCACCACTTTCATATCATGTTCAATGAGCAGCACGGTAACCCCTGAATCGCGAATATCCCTGATCAACGTCATCAGTTCCAGCGTCTCTTGCTCGTTGAGACCAGCAGCCGGCTCATCCAAGATCAGGAGTGAGGGCTCGGCAGCCAGTGCTCGTGCAATCTCCAGGCGCCTTTGGTGCCCATAGGGCAAGTTCTTGGCCAGCTCGTCCTGGAACTCCGTCAAGCCTATGAACGCCAGGTACCGGTCGGCTTCGGCGACAATATGGGATTCCTCCTCCTGCTGCGCTTTCGGCCGCACGAGTGCACCGACGACCCCGGCCTGTGTACGGTGATGCAGCCCAGCCATCACATTCTCGCGGACGGTCAGGTTCTTGAACAGACGGACTGTCTGGAACGTCCGGGCAATGCCCCGTTCTGTAACCTCATGGGGACGAAGCGTACGCACCGCATTCCATCTGTCGCGAATACTCTGCACAGGCAACCAGCCCAACCACCATTCCACTGTCGTCAATCGCATCCGCCAGGTCAGCGGAATGTGGGCAATCCGTTCGCCCTTGAAGTAGATTTCACCCGCAGTGGGCGAGTAAATACCGGTGATCATATTGAAGATGGTTGTCTTGCCGGCGCCGTTTGGCCCGATCAAACCCAATATCTGTCCCTGCCTGACCTGAAAGTTCACACTGTCGACCGCGACCAGGCCGCCGAACTGCTTGGTGAGGTTCTGAATATCTAGTAGTGCCATCGTTTCCCCCTCACGCTCCACCAGATGTCACTGCGGATGCGGCCGCCTCTTCTTTCTCGCTCTCGAGCTCGAGACGTATGCGGCGGCTCGGCCACAGACCAGACCTTCCGGCCGCAGAATCATCATCACCACCATTGCCAGCCCCAGCCACGCNTCNCGCCACGCCTTGAGCGGTCGGGACAACTCGGGCAGGGTGACCATGCCCAGTGTCCCGACAAAGGCGCCAGGAATAGAACCGGTACCGCCCAGAACGACGATGCAGAACATCACCACTGATTCCAGGAATTTGGCCAGTTCGGGCGAAATGACGGTGATTTTACCCGCGTACAACGAGCCCATCAGGCCGGCCCAGGCCGAGCCAATGACAAAGGCCAACAGCTTGACCCGTGTCGTGTCAATGCCCATCGCCTCGGCGGCAACCTGATCCTCCCGCACGTACATCCAGGCCCGCCCTAGTCTCGAGTTCTGCAGTCGTTGTATGCCCACAATAGTGATGATTAGAAAGATGAGCATCAAGTAGTAGTGATAGATGGGCGCGCGCAGCTCAAAGCCAAAGAGCGACGGTCGATCAATGCCGCTCAAACCGTTGGCACCACCCGTGAGACCAAAGATATTATTCACCAGTGCCAGGCGCACCACCTCACCAAAGGCAATGGTGACGATACACAGGTAGTCGCCGCGCAGATGGATGATAGGCCGGGTCAACACATAACCGAAAATCCCGGCAACCAAAATACTGATCGGCAACGTCCACAGAATCGGCACATCAAAATGAAGATTGAGCAGAGCGGTCGTGTAGGCACCAATGGCATAGAAAGCTGCATGGCCCAATTGGAACAAGCCTGCGTAGCCCACAACAATATTCAAGCTGAGTCCCAGCATGACGTACAGCCCGGTGCGCCAGAGTACAGAACGGTAGTAGTCACCCAACGGTAGCGGCAGCAGGATGGCTACAACCAACAGTCCAAACTGCCACCAAAGGGGCTTGATCGCTCGAAGGCGGTCCAGAGTTGGTTGGAATCTTGTCATGGCTTCTCCCTCACACCTTCTCCGCTACGCGCTCACCCAGCAACCCATTGGGCCGGAAGATCAGGATGACGATGAGGATCAGATAGGCCATCACATCTTTCCATTGGGGCGACAGATAGCCAGCGCCCAGCGTCTCCGTGATGCCCAAAATCATGCCTCCTAGCATCGCTCCTGGAATGTTTCCAATACCGCCCAAGATAGCTGCAATGAAGGCTTTGAGACCAAATACCCAGCCTAACGTGAAATCAAACGAGCCGTAATAGAGGCCGACGATCATGCCGGCTACCCCGCCCAGGCCCGGACCTATTAGAAAGACAATGGCAATGATACGGTTGACATCGATCCCCATCAGCCGTGAAACATCGTGATCCAGCGACACAGCGCGCATCGCTGTGCCGATGCGCGTGCGTTGCACGAAAAGGTATAGCCCCCCCATCAAGAGGAAGGAGATGACTAACACGATGATCTGCATCGTACTGACACGCACACCCGCTGTCAACGTCACCCCTCCGCTCACGGTAAAGCCGGGCGGATAAGTCTTCCAGCTCGCACCATAGATATTGCGGGCAAGGCTCTGCAGGATGAATGCCACGCCCAGCGCTGAGATGACCGGCGCCAGTCGACCCGCCGACCGCAAGGGACGGTAGGCTACGCGCTCCACCAATACGCCAGCCAGGGCCACCGTGAGCATAACTACGATGATCACCGGGATGAGCGCCCAAGCACTCGGCCCGCTCAACAAAGCGACCGCCACATTCAACCCAGTCAGGCCCAGGTAGGCGCCCCACATAAAAAGGTCCCCGTGTGCAAAATTGATGAGCTTGAGTACGCCATAGACCATCGTATAGCCCAGGGCAACCAGTGAGTAGAAGGCACCGATGGTGATACCATTGATTAACTGCTGGATGAATTGCATCGGGTCCGGCCTCCTCTATTGCGAGTACGAATGAAAAAGGGAGCCCAAGCAAGCTTGGGCTCCCTCGGTCGGTTCAACTAGGGCTGCTCTGGATAAACGACGAAATCGCCGTTTTCGTCGATGATGTAAGCCAGGTGGATCGTCCCCAGCCTATCCCCCTTCTCATCCCAACCCAGGATCGGGCCGGTGATGCCATTGATATCCTTGGCCTCGTTGTGCAAAAAGTCCGCCAGGACCTCCGAGTCCGTGGAGTCTGTCTGCTCAATGGCATAGCGGATGACATTAAAGGCCTCCGCCGACATCATCCACCACACACTGGCCGGTGGCTCGCCGTACTCGGCTTCAAAGTCAGACACAAACTTGCGCGCCTCCGGATAGTCCACATCCTTGGGCAGAGGCTCCGTGGTGATATAAGTACCCACGGCGTTCTCCAAACCCGCGATCTGGACCAGTTCCGGATTGTTTGAGGCATTGCCCATCATCCAGGTCAGGTCCAGGCCCAGCTCCTTGGCCTGCTTGAGCAGCAGCCCGCCCTGGGCGTGATACCCGGTAAAGTAGATAGCGTCCAGGCCAGCTCCCCCGATATTGGTCAGAATCGGAGTAAAGTCCTGATCGTCGGGGTTGATCGCATCGTAGAAAGCGACATTGATGCCCGCCTCCTCGGCGTAGCGCCGCGTGTGTTCAGCCAGGCCTTGGGCGTAGGTCGAGTTGTCATGCAGAATGCCCAAGTTCTGCACACCCAGAACTTCATCGGCAAACGTCGCGGCGAACAGGCCCTGGCGGTCGTCCAAGAAGCAAACCCGGAAAAAGCGCTCGAAGCCCTTCTCCGTCAAGCGTGTAGCAGTGGATGACGGGGTGACGTGGAGGATTCCAGCATCGTTGTAGATCTCGGACGCGGGCTCTGTTGCCGTCGAGTTGTAGGCACCGATCACGGCCACTACACCTGCGTCGACCAGCCGCTGGGCAACCAGGGCTGCCTGTGTTGGATCGCCGGCATCGTCCTCAACGATTAACTCAATCTCCCGCCCAAGCAGGCCGCCGGCCTCGTTGGTCTGCTCGACGAGCATCGAGACAGCTTTCTCAAAGCCCTGCCCCTCATAGGCATAGTCGCCCGTCATCGGACCTTCCAGCCCGATCTTGATTGCGCCCGAATCGCCACAGCCAGCGATCATGGGAATGGTCAACACCAACACAAGCAATGGTAGCATGAGTTTCTTCAGCATTTTTCTTCCTCCTGCATTTGGCTATTCATTCAGCAACACGGCAAAGATCATGAACTTCTACACTGGCTGGTTAGACAATACCTCCTTTCCTTTTTTCGCATCCACCATCCATCCAAGACGCGGCGCGCAGCCACGCATCATCGGCGGATGTACGGTTCCGTGCCAAGGGCCGGTACGCCCTTCCTCTCAGCGGTGAGGATACCTATCGGTCCCTCCCCCCAAAAAGCAGTCGGGGATCGAAAATCGACAGGAGCCCTGCACTGCGTATGGAAGCAACCATAACTTCCATCGCGTTACAAGGCTCCTGTACTCGGTCATGAGTCCTGTCCTCTTGTTGACTGGCCACTATACCACCTGCACCGATGCAAGGCACCTAATCACCTAGCATTATAGAGCGGAGTAGACTCCCTGTCAATGCAGTTGTTCTTGTGTCGCTAGTTTTTCTCACTTCCAAGCATATTGGTTAGCTGTAATTTCTAAAGCGCCCAGATCACCTATGTCTGATCACCACGTCCCTTGTCTTGACTGTCAAACCCGAGCACTACTCTTCAGCCTTGTGGCACAGCGTGCACTGCTCAATGGTATAGTCCACGTGGTTGGACGGCGCAGGTTTGATCTCCCCGTTCGGATCGTGGCAGACAAGGCACTCCTCCTGCCCCTCTACCCCGTGCGGGATCTCGGATGCCAATTCCACCAAAAACGAAGCTGACTGGACGAATCCATCCGGCGTATGGCAGATATCGCACTCGCCGGTCAAGTGGTTCTCCGGCCGTTCGTGGCAGTTGCTGCATACATACTCGGGTGTCTCGTCATCAGCGTGACATCCTGCACAATCAGCACTCAGGTGGGCGCCGACAAGTTCGATCGGGTGAGCCTCGGCCGGCAGACGTGCATCCGCAAAAGACGTCGGGGTGTGGCATTCAGCGCAGTCATCCCCATAGTGCGGCTCGCTCGGCGGCTGGTGACACCCGGCGCAATCGGACGTCAGCTCCTGCCCTTCTATGTGACAGTCACCGCAATCCGCGCTGGCGTGCGCATTCTCCAACGGCATCGGATGCTCAAAGTCTCCCCAGTCCGCCCCCTCAAAGCCTTCAGGGGTATGGCAGTCCTCGCAGTTTGTGCCAAAGTGTGGCTCCGGCGGCTCGTGGCAATTGGCACATACATACTCTGGCTGTCTTTCTCCGTAGTGACAATCGTGACACCAAGCTTCCGCGTGCGCTCCCTCCAACTCGATCGGATGGGGGAAGGCCGCATCCAGGTCCACCCAGGGCCAGGATGTGGCGTGACATGACGAATTCGCGCAGAAGCGCGAATCGTCCGTACCAAAATCGACCACGCCATGGCACTCCTCGCAGCTGTCGCCCGCCTGGAACCGGTGATCGGCGATAAAGTTGGTCTCCAGGTGAAAGTCAGGCTGCTCCAACTCGGCCAGAGGCACGGCGGGTGGCGGCTCATCTGCACCCACGTTAGCTGGTACACTGTGGCAGATATTGCAGTGCAGGCGGATCGATTCTCCCTCATCGCTCAGGTGCTTCCCGTCGTGGCAGCGGAAACAGCCGGGAAACTCGTTGTGCCTATTGTGATCGGGGAAATCCTCCCAGGTCACACCTGGTTCCTCAAAGACCAAACGTGTGATCAACTCCTCGCCAAGCTGCTGGGCTCGCTCAATCTCATCAGCCATGCTCGCAGCAATGCCAGGATACTCGGCCTCGTACGCCTCTTTCACCGCACCGACAGCTTCCAAGGCTTCTTCTTGGCTGGCATAACTGGCAGACAGAAGGTCTAGCATCTGCTGCTTGGCGTAGGGCAGATCCGGACTCAGCACGCCCTCGGATAGTGCCTCGTCTACCAAGTCCTCCGGCGCGGGGAAAGGATGGCCCATCCGGTTGTGGCAGTCCACACAGTCCATCACCTTCTTTTCCGCTTCCTCAATCTCTTCCGGCAGGAGAGGATCGGCCGCGTCATTGTATTCGACAGTCCGGCCGTCAGGCAGCGTCGTACGAACCCAGCGGATCTCCTCCTTGTGTTCGTCCGTGGCAATGTACTCGACGGGGTTGGTGATATGCCAGTGGATGCCGTACCCGAGTCCCACCTCGCGTGTCCCGGCCCCAGTCTTCAGCAGTAGATAGGTATCCGTCGGGGTGTTTTCCTCGTCCTCAGCGAAGCGGGTGATCTGCCGCACCGTGTCCCCGTGAAATGCTGGCGGGAAGTGACACAGCTCGCACGATTCATTGGCCGGTCGCATCGTCTCCGATTCCAGAGGCCGGTCGTACGCGTCAAAGATCACCTCTGGCAGGTGGCGAAAGTGGCTCGCCTTGAGCAGGATGTTGTTCAAAGTCCCAACACGACCCATATGGCACTCGGTGCATCTGATGTTTGCGTGGTACGAGTCCCGGAAGGCTGCAATCTCCTCGGGGTGAACATCGTGGCAAGCATTGGCGCAGAAACTCACACTGTTTGAATAATCCCATACCTGGATGGCGATCACAGCCACGATCACAAAGACCACTGCAAAGGCGACAGCAATCAGCAGAAACTGCCGTAAGGGAATCCTCCGCCACCACCTCTTCTTGAGCGCCTCCGGCTCCTCATGCTCAATCGGCTCTGGCTGCTCTAGTGACTCTTCGGGCACTCGCGGCTCTTGGGGCTGCTCGTTTTTCTCTGTCACACACACCTCCTCGTGCAGCGTTTTGCACCAGGCATTATACTTGATTAGCGCGCCGCTGTCAAAGCACGCGCCATTGCCTTTAAGTACAGTCACAGCCCGAGTCCCGCCACGCTCGCGACGGCTTGCCAGATCTCAAACCCAAGGGTTCGGAACTGGCGAACCTCTTCGAGCAACAGGGCTCCAGTCTGCGACGTTCCCAGGACGCCAAAACTGCCCCCGACGCACCTTCTCGTCGGGGGCAATCACAAGCTCGCAAGACTAGCGGCCACCCCCAATCGCTGGCGGAATCTCCTCAACAATGACGTCTTTGTTGGCCTCTAGCTCCTCAGGTAGTACATCGTCCGCTGAAAGGAATAGCTCGGCGTTGCCGTGGCAGGCATCGCAGCTCTCAGTCTGCGGCGTGTTGCGCTGGATGTTGTGCGGCGTAGCATACTTCCAGGTCGGCACCGCGTCAAAGTTCGGCAGCAGATCCTCTCCGTAGTAAGCGAACGCCTCCTGGTCGATGGGCACGTGCCTCACCGGCACGTACTCCCAGGGACGGTCCTCGCTCTGCAGCGGGTTACGCCCGATCTTGAATGCCATCACCGACGGCTCGATCTTGTAATACGCCACCCCATCTTCCTGGGCCACATGGCAGCTATAGCAGTTCTTGTAGGTAGTCGAGTGACACACCTGGCAGCTCATGGCCTCAAAGTGGAACTCGGTGTGGTAGGAGATCTCGTCGCCGGGAGCCACACTGTCGTGACACCCTTCGTCCTGGCAGCCAGGCATGGGCGCCCCGTCGTAGCGGTACTCGGCCTCGCCAACCGCCCCGTGCATCTCGTCCGACGTATGGCATTCAAAGCAGGACATCCCGCCTCTGATCCAGTGCACGTCGGCCTTCACGCCGTCGTTCTTGCCCTTGTACTCGTCGTCGATGCGGCTACCGTGACAGCCCGTGCAGGTCAGATTCATCGGAGGGATCTCCTTGAACTCGTGTCCTGCCGTAAATCCACCGCCCAGATTGGTCGGCATGCTCACGTGACACTGCCCACAGCTCGTATGGCACGACTCGCAATGGTTCTCCATCATCTCTTCGAGCTGCGGCATCTTGTCTTCCGTGGATCGGGCCGCAATCACCCTCGTGTAGCCCGTCAGGTTCGTGTGCAAGCTATTTTCGTTGGCCAGAACCGTCTCGGTGTGGCAAGGCGCGCAAAGAGTCACAGAATCTGGCTCGCGCACCACACCCTCGTGGGCAGCCTCTTTCTCCTCAGCCCCGCTCACACCGCCGTGGCACGCAATGCAGCCCTGCTGGCCATGGATTGACTCGAGGAACGTCTCATCGCTGATATAGACCTTTTCCCATGCCTCTAACTGAGGCACAGAGCCCCCTCAGCCTTCGCCTTCGGACAGGGCCTCGGTCTCTTCTGGCTCCTCTGCCACTGCCTTGAGGGTCTCTTCGTCCGTGTGGCAGCCAACGCATGCCGTGTCATCCACCGGCACGGGTGTCGGTTCTTCTGTGGGTGTTGCAGTTGGCGGCGGTACGGTTGGAGTGTCGGTCGGCTTAGGTGGTTCTGTGGGAGCGGAGGTCGCGGTTGCTGGTGCAGCCGAGACCTCTGTCGGTTCAGCTGGCTCTGTCGGTGTAGCCGTCGGTTCGCCGCCGCACCCAGCCAGGAGGAGGACCAGCACCACCATCAGGACCAGCAGCACTCCTACTCCTCTGACTCTCATCAGAAACGTCATTGTTCTGCTCCTTCGCGTCTCTGCGAAATTTCCTCAGCGGCGATGCCCTTGCGCCGTCACCTCATGGATTGTGCGCCTAGATAGAAGGTGGGTCGCCGCCTGCACAAGATAAACAATCGGGTGGGCGCAGCGTCATACTGCACCCACCCGCCATACTTGCGATCTCGAGTCTTCTACGCTGCTTTGCGTCGGCGCAGGTAGACGCCCGCCGCAGCGGTCAGGCTACCCAGACCAACCAGCAGACCTTCCACGGGGAAGGGGATGCCGCCGGTCTCAGGAACCGTCGGGGGTGCCTCGGTCTCGGTCTCGGCCTCTTCCGCAGCCGTGCCCTCGACTGTATAGTCCGGAGCCGTCGCAGGATCGTACCGCGAGGTTGCCAGGACCTCATCATCCAAGGTCCAGCCCATCATGCCGTATTTGAGGTTCTGCACGTCGTAGCCCAGCATCTTGAGCACGGTGGCTGCCACCTGGCCAGTGTGGCCGGTGTAGCAGTAGACCACGATCGGGGCGTCAGCCGGCAGCTTGGCCAGATTCTCAGGCTTGGCGATCTGATTCCAGGGAATGTTAATCGCGCCGGCAATGTGTCCCAGTGCATACGAATCAGCGGAACGAACGCTCACGATCACCGGGTCGTTGCTGGTGTCGCCGTCATTCATGTTCTCGAACAGCGCATCAGCAGAGATGGTCGGTGACCACTCGCTCAGGGCCATGTCAGCCGCGACGCGGACGATCTCCTCTACGTCATCGGCACCGGTGTCCAGCACCGGGTAATCATACGTCTCAGTGGCCTCGTTGGCCTCGGTCTCCAACGGATAGTCGCGTGCGTCGGTGTCGGGACCAAAGCGGGTTGCGACCACCACCTCGTCGTTCATGCTCCAGCCCATCATGCCGAACTTGAGGTTCTGCACGTCGTAGCCCAGATTCTTCAGCACCGTGGCTGTCACCTGGCCGGTGTGGCCGGTGTAGCAGTAGACCACGATCGGCTGGTCGGTCGGCAGCAAGGCCAGGCTCTCCGACTTGGCGATCTCTTTCCAGGGAATGTTGATCGCACCAGGGATATGCCCCAGGGCATAATGCTCAGGTGACCGGACACTGACGATGAATGGATCATTCGACGTGTCACCGTCCATCAGATTCTCGTACAGGGCATCGGCCGAGATGACCGGCGACCATCCGTCCAGGGCGGCGTCGGCGGTCCGCTGGACCACACCAAAGTCGCCTTCCTGGGCGAGTACGGCGGTCCCCAGCAGCAAGCTGAGCACCAAGACAAGATTCAACAGCGCGAACTTTTTCATTGCTTCCTCCTTTGNGGATAGCGATTATCGAACACTCAGTCCTGAGTATTCTGCCAAGAGTGAACACGCCGCAGATTATAGCATGGCCCAGACCGATTGTCAAAAATAGCACAATCTTTGACCAGCCAACCAATCCCTGCTATACTATCGGCCAGCCTATGAGGAGACAAGCCCGATGAGCGCTCCATCCACCACCAAAATCGACCTTCTGCTCCTCGGTCTGCTGCTGGACCGGCCTATGCATGGCTACGAGCTCTACCAGCAGATCCAAACCGAGGAGATCGATACCTGGTTCAACGTCAGCATGGCCGGCGTCTACTACTCGCTGGGGAAGTTGCGCGACCGGGGGCTGGTCGCTGAATCGCGACAACGGGGTGGAGGCAGTACCCGCAAATCGATCTTCCGGTTGACCGAGGAGGGGCGCACCGCCTTTTTTTCTGCCATGGAGGCACAGGCTCTCAACCAGAAGACGGCATCCCTCGACTATGATCTGGTTATCTACTTGCTGAACAAGCTCCCCTTCCAGCAAGCCATCACCCTGTTGGAACAACATCAGGCCTTCCTTGCTGAACAGGCCCGGGAGGTCCAGTCCATACTGGCGGCAGAAAAAGACCGCAACGGATCTTCTCTAAGACTGGCTGTACTCGATCACAAGCTTCGCTACTTGGAAATGGAGCAGAATTGGCTCGCCGACGTGATCCACGGAATCGAGGGCGAGGGTGAGGCGGGCTATCCCTACGCCGGTGAGCGGCCTGGTTTGATGATTCTCAGAGGGGACTTGCGACATTACCACTTGCCCGATCTTTTCCGCCTCATCGTCTCGGGCAAGCACAGCGGCAGGCTGACAGTCACCGATGGGATCCAGATTCGCACCCTCGCCTTCGAGAAGGGCCAGCCGGTGTGCGCCACCTCCCGCCGCCAGGACGAGCCTCCGATTTCACCCACCGCGCCCGAACATGTGCTCTCTGGAATCTACGACCTCTTCCGCTGGCAAGAGGGACAGTTCACCTTTGATCAGGAGATGGGCACTGAAGACTTTTGCGTGCCTTTGAACATGAGCGCAGAGGACCTCATCCTCCGTGGCTGTCGCTGGGTAGACAACTGGACGATCATTCAACGCCTGATCCCCTCGGCCGATACCATCTTTGAGCTGGGCACAGGTGCCGAGCACCTGGAGGCCTTTGATCTCACAGACGCTGAGGAACAGGTTGTGGCAGCTGTCGACGGGGTCAAGGATGTAGCAACCGTCGCCCATGAGGTGAAATTGACCGTGTTCGAAGCCAGTCGGGCCTTTTACTGCCTGGCGGCCGTAGGCGTAGTGCGCACAGCCGACCTGGACAAAATCCGCTTGCGCCGGCTCTTTCGCGAGATTGCCGAGCTGATGTGCACCAGCACCGTTGCCTGGCGGGAAGCGCCCGAGGATCGCACCTGCGAGGAAATGGTCAACGAGCGAACGGGGCACCTGCCTTTATGCTTGAGCCGCGGTCGGATCGAGGATCAGGCCAATCCCCAGCTAAGAACCGATGGGCTGGTCGATATGTACCGCGCTTTCCTGTTGGCGCAACTGGAGGTGGTCAGCCAGCGATTCGGGCCAGACAATGCCTACCAGTCTTTCGAGCGAACGCTGCGCCAGCTTGCCCCCGAGCTACAGGAGGTCGCCAGGCGCTACGAATTCGACAAGCTCCTTCCCCCCTAGCACGCCAACCGGTCACCAGCCCCTAGGGCACTCTTGTGCCAAGGCCTTCCCACGTCGACTTGCAGTTACCAGGTAGGATGTGCTATAATACTCCAGTTCGCCATAGTCATATTGCCTGAAACCTACGCATCCACTCCATTCAGTGCGAACGCTTGCGATCTACCAGATCGCGGAATTGCCTGACCATACAGAAGAGGAAAGGAATGACCATGAGCGAGCAAGAATCCCCCGATGTCGGTGCTCGGGTCCTTGAGCTGCGGACCGAACGCGGCCTGTCACTGCGTGCCCTGGCCGAGTTGTGCGACCTGTCACCCAACACCATCAGCCTCATCGAGCGTGGTGCTACGTCACCCAGCGTGTCCACCCTGCAGCGCCTGGCTTCTGCCCTGGGTGTCCACATCAATTCCTTCTTTACCGTGCCTGACCAAAAGACACAGATGATCCTGACCCGGGTTGACGAACGCACTCGTTCTGGCAGCGCCAGTGTTATGTTGGAGAGCTTGGGCTACGGCCTGGAGGGGCAGGCCTGCGATCCCTTCATAGTGACCCTGAAAGCGGGGGCCTCCAGTGGCAGGCAACTGATGGCCCACCAGGGGAGCGAGCTGATCCTTATTCTCGAGGGCCGGCTGGATATCGACATAGCCGGCACGAACCACATTCTGAATCCCGGCGACAGCCTGCTATTTCGGGCCGAGCAACTACACCGCTGGCGCAATCCCAACAGCCAGCCGGCTGTGTTCCTGATGATGATGCAGGCCACCGCAGAACGGGATAGCCGGGTAGAGCAGCACCTGCACCCCTAAGTCGTCAGCACAGGCAGCAGCTATCTCTGTCACAGGCGCACTGGCCCCGGACGCAAGCCCGGACCAGGCACTACTCCCGGCGAGATTGCTGACACGCAGACTGGCGTTCAGCCGTGCAAACCCGCGCGCGCTGGCCCGGATCTACCAAGATTATCCGGGCCAGCCGCATCGAGCCTACTCTACGACTCTTGCGCGAATCCGAGGCCCCGTGTTCGCCAGCAGCAGCCCAAGTACAGGGCGCCAGCCACATACAGCGGCAGGCTAAACAGGACTGCACACAGCAGCATGTCTATTCCAGAGCCCAGGCAAACTAGCGCCACAATGCCAGTTGCGCCCGCCACCGTCATGATGCCACCGACCAACTCCCAGCGCCACGCAATCAGGACACCCGCCAGGGCAATCCCCACCACAACGAGCAGCGGGATCCCTTGGGGGCCCCAGGAGAGTCTCGGAAAGACCCTGGCACCAAGATCGACGGCAAAGAACACAAAGAGTCCGGCGGCCACAAGGGCTATAATACGCGCCGTCCAGCGCATCGCTTTGGTGGGACCTTGTCCTGTCTGAACCTTTGTCATGATATCCTCCTCTTCGACCTCTTGAGTTGAGAATCCTTAGCCTAATTTCTTGACAGCCGGTCGAGGCCGTAGCGCTTGGCGACAGTCTGAAGCTCAGGTGCTAGCTGGCGCAAGGCCTGGTCGAACGACTGCTGTGCATTCGTCCTCCCGAAGCGTCGGCTCACCACCGAAAACTGCTCCGAAAGAAACTTTGTGTACGTATCCTTCAAGTCGTCCGTATCCATCTCACGGCCGACCTGATCCTTAATTCTTCCGTCCACCAAAGAGATAGGTAGCGCTCTGGTGCGTTCATTGACCTCTTGCTCGCATGAGCGATCTTCAGGCGATGAGCGCCAGGGAGTGGTGCTGCGGCACATCATCTCAGTAATCTCGCGAAACACCCGCCGCAGGAGTATCTTGTCCAGATCCGCGGTCTGTAGCACACCCACCGCTGCCAAGCAGTAGAACGTCCGGCTGGCATCGAACAGCGTCATGTCCAGCTCACGGGCGATTGCCGCCACGTCACTGATACCATCCACAGCTGCCACAACCCGTTCCTCAGTCGGCGTCAGGTCCAGCTGCTCCACACGACGGGCGGCAGGACCCACCTCAAAGATAATCTCCTCCGAGGGTACCAGCTGCTGGATGATGGCCCAACTATCCACCTTACGACAACCGCGCAGGATCAGCCCCTCGATGCTGCACCCCAGCGGCACACACCCAGGCACACGTTCGCCTGTCTGGTCAAAGGTGAAGCGCCCTTCCTGCCAGCCAAAAACCTCACACAGGCCCGCCACCACCTCTTCACACGTCTCCGGAACGGCCGCGACCACCCCACG
>P_1C_Sed_1_UnCtyDRAFT_1000035_pt1 | contig 19536 bp, 15 predicted proteins | sample Pon1CUnioCityCA_6_FD_11282 | JGI IMG/M metagenome (IMG submission 11282) | reverse complement strand
CGCGGGCTGCTGCCGCAACCCTGCCGCGCCAGACCAACTCGGCTCCCCCGGCAGAGGCCGTCACCAATGCGATGGGGCGGTCGCCCAGCGTAGCATCCAAGTCGGCCAGTACAGCGGGTAGGAGCGTGCCGGTTGTCAGCGCCAGGAGAGAGCGCTGCTCAGCAGTGACCAGGTTCAGCAACTCGCGGCGCAGGAACTGCTCTACAGGCAACTCGCCCAGGTGGACAAAGCTGTCGGCTGGCAAGCCAGAGAGAACAAGGGCGGTGATCACAAAGCTGGGACCGGGAATGGGCACCACGGGGTACTGGCGCTCCAGTGCCCAGCGGATCAGCTGGCGGGCCGACTCGGAGGGCCCCAGAACGTGCCCTGCAAGGACGAGCGCTACATCACGCTCCAGCAGGGCTTCTAGGTGCGCGGCGGACGGCGACGGTGCTAGCGGCACCGTGAGGCTATGCTCGGCCAAGAACTGCCGCGCTGCACCCTCGTCATCGGCGACGACGAGGGCGACCTTTTTCAGTATCCTCAGCGCACGGCGGGTGAGATCGTTGGGCTCACCCGCTGGCGCCCCAACGACGTAGAGCGTGCCCACAGACGGGTGGCGAGGGACCGTGTGGTCCCGGCTACTCGGTGGGAACTGGCGCAGTGGGGCTGATCTTCTTGATCTTGGCAATCAGTTTGCGGCGCTTGTCGGGGCTGGTAGTGTTCTCCAGGCGCTCGCGGAGAGCCCTCACCTTGCGCTGTCGTTGCTGCCTTCGACGAAGATCGCGTTTGGGCTGTCGACTCATATCCTCAGCTTCCTCCTTGGTACTCGAGACCTCGCCATAGGGAGCGCATGCTGCAGCCCGGGCGGGTCCGTCTACGGTTAGTGATTGTACCACAGCTCGCCCATCCTGCACAGAATGGTAAGAGAGCCTCAAGAGACATCTTGCCGTCGCTACAACCGCACACGTGACGCAAGCCGTGGTCTTAACAAAAAAGAACCCCGGCTGGGGCAAGTACCCCTGGCAGGACTCGAACCTGCGACACATGGTTTAGGAAACCACTGCTCTGTCCTCTGAGCTACAGGGGCCCGACGCCGCCAGTATAGCATAGGACCATGGATGTGACAAGCCGCTACGGAGCTCTTGCTAGGGTAAATGCATTTGACCTCAGTAGACGGCCTGCGCCACCTTATCAGCCGGAGCGAGCACCCAGAGGCGCCCCCCGAGCGTGTCGAAGGGCGCTCGCGAGGGCTCCTTCTACGGGCTCAGGATGCCTCAGCTCGCTATCCGAATCCAAATGCAATTGCTCTGGAGCTCTTGCTGTGGCTGGCAACCGAAACGATATTGGCCAGTCCCGTGGCAAAGCATGGTCACTGACACCTTACTCGAGAAGGGACACCTGCTCAGCCTGGACCTTTCATACTATCGCGGCATAGGTCCACTGTTGCGGCGCCGGACTGTGGCCCAGCGCGAGCAGCATGAAGGATATGTCCAGCCTTCGTGGCGCCTGCTTTAAGAGGACACTACTTGGGGAGGTCATTTTTCAGGTGGCACATGTCATTCAGGCAGGCCAGCACATTCCCATACGGGCGCATCTCGACCACGGTGAGTGAGGCATTGCCGAAACGAAAGAGCGTCCGCTGGCCCAGTTCGATGCCCAGCAGGTACATGAGCATCGTGCCCAGGGTACGACCATGGGAGACCACAGCGACAACCCGCTCATCCTCATGGGTGCTGCGGATATCGTCCAGCACGGACGCGATCCGCTGGCCAAAGGCTTCATTGTCCTCCTCACCCGGTACAGTAGGCCAGACGGGACTCTGGCGCGACATACGCCACAGCTCGGGATATTGCTGCTCGATGTCGGCACGCGTCAGTCCGGCCAGCACCCCGACATCGTACTCGCGCAGGCGCTCGTCCAGGAACACCGGTGCCTGGAAGGCTACCCCAAGGATCCCGGCGGTATCGGCTGCCCGGCAAAGATCGCTCGAGTAGATCGAGGACACGGGCCAGCGCTCGCGCACAAGGCGCCGAGCCAGAGCATGCACTTGCTCCCGCCCCTGCTCGGTGAGCGGCGAGTCCATCTGCCCCTGCAGGCGTCCCTCAGTATTTGCCACCGACTCGCCATGGCGAATGAGAAGTAGTCTCATCAATGATGGGCCCTCATAGCAAGTTGATGGGATCCACATCCACACCCCAACCACGGGGCAGGGCCACATCCTGCAACAGCAGGGTGGGTTCGGGCCCCCGGATAACTATCTGCCAGCGGTAGCGGCCCTGTATCCGGCTGAAAAAGCAGGGCGCCGGGCCTATCAGCTCGGCAGGGAGACCCAAGCGGCGGATCTCGGCTTGCAGCCAGCGACCCAGCCGGGTGGCCTCAGCCTGGGAGCGGCGGGAATCACTGTGGCTGTAGCGCAAGGCAACCAGTCGGGAGAAGGGTGGGTAGTCCAGGCGGCGGCGATTGGCCAGCTCGCGCTCGTAAAAGGCATCATAGTCGTGATGGGAGGCTGCCTGGACGGCATAGTGGTCGGGATTGTAGGTCTGCACAATAACCCGCCCGCCGCGGTAGCTGCGCCCAGCACGCCCCGCCACCTGGGTCAGCAGTTGGAAGGTGCGCTCCGCAGCGCGGAAATCAGGCAGGTGGAGGGCGGTGTCGGCAGAGGCGACGCCCACCAGGGTGACCCGGGGCAGGTCAAGCCCCTTGGCGATCATCTGCGTGCCGACCAACACGTCTGCCCGGTGGTCGATGAACGCCTGCAGGAAGCGCTCGTGGTCGAGGCCGGTGGCTGTGTCCCGATCCCAGCGGATGAGGCGTGCCTGGGGAAGAAACTGGCGGATCGTCTCCTCCACGCGCTCGGTGCCCAGGCCAAAATAACGGATGCGGCTGCTGCCGCAGGCAGGGCAGCTGTCAGGGTCCGGCTCGCGGCGGTTGCAGTGGTGGCAGACCAGCATCCCCGGCCGGTCATCCCTGCCGGGTGGCGCTGCCCCAGCCGGGCGAATGGTGCGGTGGAAGGTCAGCGGCACGTCGCACCGGGGACAGAGGACTACGTGGCCGCAGTCACGGCATAGCACAAAGGTCGCTGTCCCGCGCCGGTTGAGGAAGATGATGGCCTGCTCGCCCGCGTCCAGCGTCTCACGAAGCGCATCCTGAAGGGGGCGGCTGAGGATGCTTCGATTGCCGGCGCGGAGCTCCTGACGGAGGTCCACAACACGCACCGGCGGCATCGTGGCAGAGGTCACACTGTCCAGTCCTGGCAAGATACGAAGAGGCAACTCGAGCAAGCGGTAGTCACCCTGCCGCGCGCGGAAGTAGGTTTCGAGGTTGGGAGTCGCGGTGCCGAGCAGGACTGCGGCGCCGGTGAGGCGGCCCAATTCGATGGCCGCCTCGCGAGCGTGATAGGCAGGCAGGGGAATCGGCTCGGATTGCTTGTAGGAGCCATCGTGCGCCTCGTCCAGCACAATGAGGCCCAAGCGCGAGATGGGAGCAAAGAGGGCCAGCCTGGCACCAACAACCACGTCAGCCTCGCCACGACGCACCCGGTCCCACACGTCATAGCGCTGGCCCAGGCTCAACTGGCTGTGCATGACGGCTACCCGTCCGGGGAAACGCGACTCAAAGCGCCGCACAGTCTGGGGAGTGAGGCTGATCTCAGGCACAAGGACGATAGCCCGCCGCCCCGCTGCCAGAGTGGCTTGGACAGCGCGCAGATAGATTTCCGTCTTGCCCGATCCGGTGACGCCATGCAGCAACGCTACGAACGGCTCGCGATCACCGATACTCTGTGCCTCCATGCCCGACTGGATCATCTGCCAGGCAGCCGCCTGATCGGGTGTCAAGCGCAGCGGCGCATCGGGCCCGGCAGGCTGCGGTCGCTCAAACTCGGTCGGATGCAGGCTCACCAGGCCACGGTCGGCCAGCTTGCGCAAAGTGCCGAGGTTCGCGCCGGTCTGGGCATAGATACCGCCGACCCAGACACGATCTACGCTGCCGTGCAGCAACTGGAGGACTGCGCGCTCCTTCTCGGCACCACGCAGCTCGATGACCCGATCCAGCACTTGTTCAGAGGGCAAAGCCAGGAGCACCACCGGCTCCTGCACGACTCGCTGCACCAAGCCCTTTTTCTCCAGGGCATAGAGGACCGATCGGGAGACACCGGTTTCAGCCAAGAATTGGTCCTGGTCGGCTGGCCCGCCGCGCTGGAGCAGGGCAGATAGAGCCTCAGACTGCTTGGGTGCCCGCTCCAACTCGACGTCGCCGGCCCCGGGCAGCGGGACCACCAGCGTCTGGCGGGAAGTGATCTCTACCCAGCCACGTGACTCCAGGGCACGTATAGGACCCTCGGTACAGTCGGCCAGGTCGCACAGTTCAGCGAGGGTGATGATGGCCGAGTCGGGCTGCGGGGTGTCCTGCCGGTTGGACAGCACCAGGAGCGCATCGGCCTGCTTGGATGACCGGCCCAGCCGCGGAAGGGCAGCCTCGATGGCAACGTCGTCGGCCAATAGGCGGACGTACTGGACGCGGGGCGGCGCAGGTTTCGGCGGGATGAGGGTATAGTTGGCATCCACCAGCCCCCGTTCGGCCATGGTGTGCAGCAGCGCTTCCGGATCGTCGGCCTGCACCTGGCCCAGGAGTTGGTCAGCCCGCATGCGACCGCCGCGCTTTTTGAGCAGGCGAAGGACGGCTCCCTCTTCAGCACCCGGTTGCTCCGCCGGTCGATCGCTCGCAGTCTGGCTGACCACGATGAAGGTTCGCGACTCGAGACCTGGTGGGAGCATCAGGCGGATCGATTGGTTGAGCGGAGCCAAATACTGGTGGGCGACCCAGCGGGCCAGTTCGATCTGGGTCTGCGTGACTACGGGCAATGGATCGAGATTTTCGATCACCTCCCGTATCTCGGTCCCCGGGGGCAGACCATCCGGGAGCACGTCGGTAAGAGCAACGACAATGCCCTGCGCCATGCTGGTCCCCAGCGGAACCTGAACCAGGTGGCCAATGCCGGTTAGATCGCGCAGATGCTCGGGCAGACGGTAGGTATAGGTGACCGCGTGCGTGTGGTCATCCCGCACCGGATCGCTCCCTGGAGGAGGGCGGTAGTGGGTGGGACGGTTGACGACAACCTGGACGAACACCTTGGTGCGTACCTATTACCCGGCAAGCTGCTCGGGCGATGGCCTGTAGAGGGCCGCCGCCACATAGCCTACGGTGTACTGCCCCGGGGATCGAATGCCCGAGACATTGCCAGAGTTGGTCTGGTGAAGGATCTCGGCGGCACTTGCACCCAGGGCCTGGGCAGCGTGCATTGCGGTCAGGATGGGCATGCGACCACAGACGGTGCATCCTGGCGCGGTCAGAAGCGCGGTGAGACGTTCAAGGTCATAGGCACCTATGGCTTCCACAACCTGCCGGTCGCGGCGGACCACCTCGTCATAGTTTTCGATGTGATGGAGGTCAGAGGAGGCGACGAAAAGCACGCGCTTGCCCTCAGCGGCGCGCCGGCGCGAGATGACAGCAAGTCCGGCTGCCAGAGCCTGCGCTACAGCCGGATCATCCGACTGCAGCAGGATGGGCACCACGGCAAAGCTGCCCAACTGGTGCTGGAGGAACGGGAGTTGGAGCTCCAGCGAGTGCTCCCTGTCACCGCGGATGCGGGGCAAGCGCACCCTGGCAGCCAGGTCGTCGATAAGGGCCTGATCTACGGGCACTTGTCCCAAAGGCGTCTCGTAGGCGTCCTCGGCGCTGGCGGCGTGGTCGCCCACCCAGTCATAGTGGCTGGGTCCCATGAGCACGACAGTATCGACCCGGCGGCCCTGCAGTTGATGGTAGGCGTGGGCCGCAGTCTGGCCTGAATAGGTGTAGCCGGCGTGCGGGCTGATCAGGCCCAGCACATCGCCCTCGAGCAGAGGTTCTTTGACGTTGGCAAAATAGCCGTCCAGCGTGCGTGCCAGCGCCTGACTGGTGCCGGGGTACCACGTGCCAGCCTTGGTTGCGTGCCTGATCTCTTTGGATCGGTTTACGGTCATGGTTTTCCTCCCTGCGCGTTGTGCGCGCGCTTTTCGCGGGAAGACTCGATTCAGCCAGAGCACGATGCCTGGCCCATCCATTATAGCACAGATGTGCAGATCGATGGAAACTGCCCAGCGCCAGCACAGGGCCGACTCAGGGCCGTTACTTTGTCGCTTGACACACTCGCTATTGTCTTTGCGAGCGCCCGCCTTTGGCCACAAGCGCAGCGGCGCAATCCCCTTCTGCTGAGTTGGAGATTGCGCCTCTCACGAGCGAGAGGCTGTCGCTTTGCTCCTAACGATGACTTGGCAGCAGCCCTAAGGACCGACTGCCGTGCCCTTGACAGGCCGGGGCGCTCGGGTTATTATGAACGCCGACTGGCGGGGCCTGCAACACGCGCCGCGCCGCGAGGGAACGCCATACCAGAACAAGGGGTTGAACTGAAGAGCTATGGAAGAAGGATCAAGGGTGAGCCTGGTCGTGACGGTCCACCAGCCAGATGAGCGGCTGGCAACGCTGGCAGAGGCCCAGGTTCCAGCGCTGGCGGCACGTTACGCGGAGATCACGGCCTATTGCTCAGCTGGCACGCACGAGAGGATCCTGCGCATCTTGCGTACCCACGGCGCATCAATCCATGTGGACGACAAGCCCCTAGCTGGTGTGTACGCAATTGGTCACGTGCGACGACGGGCGCTCCGGGCTGGCCTGAAGGCGGGCACGTCCCACCTACAGATGTGCGATTTCGACCGGGCGCTACACTGGATGGCACACTATCCCCGGGAGCTACCGGAGGTCATTGACGGTATAGCAGAGTTCGATCTCCTGGTGCTGGGTCGCACCGACCGTGCATGGGCGACGCACCCACCCTATCAGGCTCAGACGGAGCCGCTGTTCAACAAGATCTTTGCCCTGACTACGGGCCTGCCGTGGGATGTGGGCGCTGGCTCGCGGGGATTCTCGAGGCGGGGCGCAGAACAGCTGCTGGAGCTGTCGAAAGAGCCTACGATCGGGATTGATGCCGAATGGCCCCTCCTGTTGCTGGGCCAGGAAGGCTACGCGGTGGGTTACCGCGCCTGCGAGGGACTGGAGTTCGAAACCGCGGACCGGTTCGCGGCCGAGATCGAGGCCGCGGGCAGCTATGAGGCATGGGAGGCCGAGATGAGCGCCGATCCTGCCCGGTGGGCGTTCCGCCTGAGGTTGGCGACCCTGATTGCCGAGGCTATCGTGCGCTACAGCGGGGCGAGCTAGGCCATGTCGCCCAGCTCGTAAAGGATGGCGGCTGAGGCAGCAATGGCGGCGGTCTCGGCCCGGAGTGTGCGCGCGCCGACGGTCACCGGCACCAGCTTGTAGCGTTGCGCAACATCGATCTCCTCGTGCGTGAACCCACCCTCGGGCCCGATGAAAAGGTTAAGGGTAAACGGGGGCCGGGCCTCCTCGCGTCCGGGGGGTGCCTGTCTCAGAAGATCACGCATGCTGAGTTGCTGCTCTTCCTCCCAGAGGATGAGCGAAACACCACCGGCCTGCCGGGCCTCTTCACAGGCCTGCGCGAATAGGAGCGCCGAACGGAGTGTCGGCTTTCTTCCGCGCCGGCACTGCTCTGCGGCCTCCTGGATTATCCACTCCCATCGCCGCCGCTTTTTCTCCACAGCGTCCAGATCAGAGACCACGCAACGGTCGGTGATGACGGGGACAAACTGGACTACGCCCAGCTCGGTGCACTTTTGCAGTATGAACTCAAAGCGGTTGCTCCGCAGGACACCCTGGTAGAGACTGATCTTGGTGCGTGGTTCGCGGGCCGCCAGCCGGCGGTGCAGGACCTCCCCTTTGACCAGCATTTGGTCCACCGACGTCAGGCGCACCTCGATCTCCCAACCCGAGTTGTCGAGCACAATCACGCTGTCCCCGGGGCGCATCCTCAGCACACGGGCGATCTGGCGCGCCTGGGGCCCAGTAATCGTCACCTCGTTGTTCTGTATCCAAGCTGGCGGTACGAAGAATCGATGCATCGAGCTCACCTCCGGCGCGCAACCAGGGACACCCAGTCCTTCTCCTGGGCCCGCTCCACGACCCTGAGGCCAGCAGCCTCGAGCGACTCGGTAACGAGATGCTCCTGGGTATCGATCAGCCCGGCGGCGATCACAGCCCCACCGAGCGTCAGGCGGGCAACCAGCGCCGGGGCAAGGTCGATGATCACGTGGGCCAAGATGTTGACGAGGATCAGGTCGAACTGTCCGGATTCCAGCAATTCGAGGTTGCCATTTGCGACAAAATGGATCGGCACAGCGTCCCCACCTGGCAAGGTCCCGTGTTGCACAGTGACCTGCCCACCGACGCCGTTCATGGACACATTCTCACGGGCCACAGATGCTGCGGACTGGTCTGCGTCCAGGGCCAACACAGAGCGGGCGCCGAGCTTGGCAGCAGCAATAGCCAGCACGCCAGATCCAGTGCCCACGTCGAGGAGGATGCCGCCCGGCGGGCAGTGGTCCTCCAGGGCCCGCAGGCAGAGACGGGTGGTGGGATGGAGTCCGGTGCCAAAGGCCATGCCAGGCTCGAGACGCAGGACGATTTCGCCGGGTGCGGGCGCGTACTCTTCCCAGGCAGGGACGATGACCGTTCGCCGGCCCACGCGCTGGATCTGATACTGGCGTTTCCAGGCCTCGGCCCAGTCCTTCTCCTCCAACACCTGGATGACCGGATCAGGGAGGGGATAGATCTGCCCAAGATGCCACAGACCTTCCTCTATGCGCCGCTGTGCCTGAGAGGCCGGGCCACCAGCGGGTAGGTAGGTCTTGACGATTACTGTATCGGGCTGAAGGTCGGGCTCCAGTTCGTACTCGAATTGGTCCAACGGGAGCTCCACCACGGCCTGCCCGTGACCGTAGCGGTTAAAGAGCTCGACCACAGCCTCGGCTGCCTCGCCGTCGGTGGTAACGCTGATCTCAAGCCAGTCCAATCGCGCTCCCGCAGATTCTGCCACGTACTAATCCAGTCCAATGGCCTCTTTTACCCTCTCAAAGAGACCCTTTTCCGGCTGGTGCACGGCCTCTTTGCCGAGGGTTTTGCTCAATTCGGTGAGCAGATCCTTCTGCTGCTGCGATAGCTTGGTAGGTGTGAGGACATGCACCATCACCAACTGGTCGCCACGCCCATTCCTCTGCAGGTGGGGCACACCCTTGCCCCGCATCTTGAACACGTCACCGCCCTGGGTGCCAGCCGGGATGACCAACTCCTGATCTCCATCGAGAGTGGGCACCTTGAACTTGGCTCCCAGGGCCGCCTGGGCCACGTTGACGTCCAGTTGCAGCAGGATGTCGGTGTCCTGACGATGGAAATAGTCATGCGGTTTGACGCGCAGCACCACGTAGAGATTACCGGGCGGACCGCCCCTCGCTCCTGGCTCTCCCTCGCCAGCCAGTCGGATGCGGGTACCGCTGTCTACACCGGCCGGGATCTTGACCGAGATAGCCCGCTCGGCCTGGACGACCTTGCGGCCCCGGCACTTGGTGCAGGGAGTGGTGACGATCTCGCGCTCGCCCTGGCAACGCGGGCAAGTGGTCACCTGCACAAAGGACCCCAGGAAGGTCTGCTGCTGGCGGCGAACTTCGCCGGTGCCATTGCACTGCGGGCAGCGGATCGGCTGCGTGCCCGGCTCGGCGCCGCTGCCGTTACATTGGGGGCAGGTCTCGTGACGAGCCACGACGATCTCTTTTTCGCAGCCAAAGACCGCTTCCTCGAACTCGATGGTCAGATCGTAGCGCAAGTCCGCCCCGCGAGTGGGCCCCTGGCGCGCGGGCCCGGTGCGCATCCCAAATACGCTCTCAAAGATGTCCTCAAAGCCAAAGCCGCCGGTCCCGCCAAAGCCAGCCTGAGGGCCAGCATGGCCAAAGCGGTCGTACGCCGCCCGCTTCTCCTGGTCAGACAGGATCTCGTACGCTTCGTTGATCTCTTTGAACCTGGACTCGGCCTCAGCGTCCTTGTTGACGTCAGGATGGTACTGACGGGCCAGCCGGCGGAAGGCTCGCTTGATCTCGTCCGGGGTGGAGTCTCGATTCACACCCAGTACTTCATAGTAATCTCGTCTGGCGCTCATGCCTGTGCTACTTTCTATACAGGGTCCGGTGCCTGCGGGTCAACCCGCCCAAACGACACCGAACCCTGAGCAAGGGAAACCTCTTATGCTTCGCTAAACTCGCCCTCGACGATGTCCTCGTCATCATCTGGAGGCTGTTGCGGTTCCTCACCGTCTGGCGGTGCCGAGTCGGGCTGCTGGTACATAGCAGCGCCGACCTTTTGCAGCGCGCCAGAAAGCTCTTCCACCGTTCTCTTGATCTGGTCCAGGTCCTGGCCCTCAAGAGCTGAGCGGCAAGCTGCAACCTTCTCCTGCACCTCGCTCTTGAGATCATCGGGTACCTGCTCGCCCTGCTCATTCAGCAGTTTCTCGGCCTGGTAGACGAGCGAGTCGGCATTGTTGCGGGTCTCGACTTCCTCTTTGCGGCCCTCATCATCCTGGCGATGGCGCTCGGCGTCCTGCACCATGCGATCCACTTCGTCCTTGGACAGCCCGCTGGAGGCGGTAATGGTGATCGACTGGGCCCGGCCGGTCGCCTTGTCCTGAGCCGAGACGTGCAAGATGCCGTCGGCATCGATATCAAAGGTCACCTCGATCTGGGGAATGCCCCGCGGTGCGGGGGGCAGACCGTCAAGGATAAAGCGGCCCAGGGTCTTGTTGTCCTTGGCCATGGGGCGCTCGCCCTGGAGGACGTGGATCTCAACCTGGCTTTGCCCGTCGGCGGCAGTGGAGAAGATCTGGCTCTTTTTGGTGGGGATGGTGGTGTTGCGCTCGATGAGGGCCGTTGCCACACTCCCCAGGGTCTCGATGCTCAGGGTCAGCGGCGTCACGTCGAGCAAGAGCACATCCTTGACCTCACCACTAAGCACGCCGGCCTGGATGGCCGCGCCCAGAGCCACAACCTCGTCGGGGTTGACGCCCTTGTGCGGTTCCTTGGCAAAGAACTTGCGCACTGCCTCCTGGATGGCGGGCATACGGGTCATGCCACCGACCAGGATGACCTCGCCGATCTCGGACTGGGTGACTTTGGCATCCTTGAGCGCCTGCTCACAGGGACCCAGGGACTTTTGGATGAGATCGTCTACGAGCTGCTCCAGCTTTGCCCGGGTCAGCGTCATCTGCAGGTGCTTGGGTCCGCTGGCATCAGCGGTCACGAAGGGCAGGTTGATCTCGGACTGCATCGTCGTAGACAGCTCGATCTTGGCCTTCTCGGCAGCCTCTTTCAAACGCTGCAGTGCCATGCGGTCCTCGCGCAGATCGATGCCCTGCTCCTTGCGAAACTCGTCAGCGACCCAGTTGATGATGCGCTGATCAAAGTCGTCGCCCCCCAAAAAGGTGTCGCCATTGGTGGATAGCACCTCGAACACCTCATCGCCCACATCGAGGATGCTGATGTCAAAGGTGCCGCCACCCAGGTCGTACACGGCTATCTTCTGATCGATGCCCTTGCCCAGTCCATACGCCAGGGAGGAGGCCGTGGGCTCGTTGATGATGCGCAACACTTTCAATCCGGCGATCTTGCCGGCATCCTTGGTGGCCTGGCGTTGGCTATCGTTAAAGTAGGCCGGCACGGTGATGACAGCCTCTACGACCGACTCGCCCAGATAGGCCTCGGCATCCTGCTTGATCTTTTGCAGGATCATAGCCGAGATCTCGGGCGGAGAATAGGACTTGCCGCCCATCTCGACCCAGGCATCACCATTGGACTGAGCGGTGATCTTGTAAGGCAAGATCTCACGTGCCTTGGTCACCTCAGCATCGGTGTACTTGCGTCCCATCAGACGCTTGATGGAAAAGATGGTATTTTCGGGGTTGGTGATAGCCTGGCGGCGGGCCACCTGCCCAACCATACGCTCGTTGGTTTTGGGATTGACTGCCACCACAGAGGGGAATAGGCGTCCGCCCTCCGCGCTGGAGATAATGGTGGGCTCACCGCCTTCCATAACGGCGCACACCGAATTGGTTGTACCCAGATCTATGCCGATAATCTTGGCCATGATAACGTCTCCTTACGTGCTTTGGTATGTCCTATGATTCTTGCTCTGCGCTCTCTGTACCTTCTTCCGCTCCGGAATCTCGATCCTCCAGGTCCGGTTCCTCTTCGGGTTCTGGCTCGGGAGGCGGGCCGGAAGAGACACGAACCATGCTGGGGCGCAGCACGCGGTCACCCATGCTGTACCCCTTTTGCATCTCGGCAATGACCTGTCCCTCGGGTACCTCCTCCGAAGGCTCGTGCGTCACCGCCTGGTGCCAGAGAGGATCGAACTCCTGTCCGGCGGCCTCGATGGGCTCCACCCCCTCCTGGATCAGAATCCCCTGTGCTTTTTGCTGTACCAGCTTGATCCCCTGGATCCAGGTGTGATCTGATAGCTCATCGGGCAGATCTGCAAAGGCCCGCTCAAAGTCATCAATGATGGGCAACAGGCGCACCAACATGTCAGCCTTGGCGTTGGCATAGGCCCCCTGCTGCTCTCTCTGGAATCGCTTGCGCGCATTCGACAGTTCAGCCCGGGCTCGCTGCCAGCCATCAAGGTACTCGGCTTCTTTGGCGCGGACCTCCTCCAATTGCTTGCAAAGGGTCTCCAGGTCGTCCGCGACTTCGCCTTCGCCCTCGGGCGCCGGTTCGACCACCTCAGGGGCAGCAGACTCTACTGGAGCTTCAGCCGGAACCTCGCCGGCCTCTTCTGTGCCCTCTATCACTTCCTGCTCGTCAGTCACTTGTCCATTCCTCCGACGATGTGAATTCTTCAACGCCACCATATAGGTCGCGGAATAGGTCGCTCAGCAAGCCAGCCACATAGCGAACGGTGGAAATGGCGCGGCTGTACGGCATCCGCATCGGTCCCATCACACCGAGCGCACCAGTCGCCTCGCCACTGACACCGTAAGGCGAGACCACCAGACTGCACTCACTGAGCTCGTTCCAGCGGCCCTCACCGCCGATAATCACCTGCACGCCGCCAACTTCCAGCATTTCGGTCAGAAGTCCCTCCAGTAGCGTGCGATCCTCAAGGAGGTGGACCACGTTGCGCGCGCTTTCAGGTACGGTGAACTCGGGTTGGTGCAGAATGTTAAGCAAGCCATCCCGATAGAGATGCAGTCCAACCTGCTCATCCACACTCTTCAAGATCTCGACCACAACCGCGAGGATCCGTTGCTCGAGGGCGCCCACCATGCGGAAGCAACTCTGCACCTTTTGCTTGGTCCCGCCAACACACAGGTCATTGAGACGGTTGGCGATCTGGGTTAGCATATCTTGGTTCATGGGCTCTTCCAGGGACAGCATTTGCTGCCGGACGATGCCCCCCTCCAGCACAACGATGAGCATGGCAAGCGTATCCTGGATCGAAATCAACTCCAGGTGCCTCAAGCGGCATTGATCGGTCTTGAGGCTGGTGACAACTGCGGCTGATTGGGCGGTTCTAGCCAGGACAGAAGCAGCGAGCCGCATCCACTGTTCCAGGTCAACGCCCACCTGGTGGAACTGGTGGTGGATGGTGCGCTGCTCCTCCACAGGGAGTTGAGACTCGCGCATCAATCGCTCCACAAAGTACCGGTAGCCCAGGTCGGTGGGCACGCGCCCTGCCGAGGTATGCGGTTGCGTCAAATAGCCGCGATCTTCCAGGACAGCCATCTCGTTGCGAATAGTCGCTGAGCTAACGCCCAGTCCATAGCCCTGGATCGTCTTGGAGCCAACTGGTTGTGCTATTGAGACGTACTCCCGGATTACCAGACCCAGGATCAATTGCTGTCTCGGTGTTAGATCGCCCATCTCTTTCCTATCCCGGGCCAACTCGTGGTCGATTTGGCCCATCCCTGCCGCCCATTAGCACTCTAGGGTCTCGAGTGCTAACAGCATACTCTCTGGATAATACCATGAACCACACAGGCTGTCAAGAAGCAGAGGATGGGAAGTGCAAGGCGAGTCCGCGGCCGGGAGTGCGCCAGGCGCCCACGCACAAACGGGTGCTCAGAGTATGGGAGAAACGCCCGCAAACGTGCGGAGAGATGTGGCTAATATGCGTGGCGGTCGCCGAACAGTCCGAATACCGTGCGGAGGATGATCTTAAAGTCCAGCCACAGCGACCAGTTCTCGATGTACCAGAGGTCGTACTTGGTCCTCTCTGCAATAGAGGTGTCGCCGCGCAGGCCATTGACCTGTGCCCACCCGGTCATGCCGGCCTTTTCGCGGTGACGGTCCATATAGCGCGGAATGCTGCGGCGGAACTGCTCGACGTAGACGGGCCGTTCGGGACGGGGGCCTACCAGGCTCATATCACCGATGAAGACATTGATGAGCTGCGGCAACTCGTCGATGGAGAAGCGGCGGATGAACCGCCCCAGGCGAGTTACGCGCGGATCTGCTTCGACTGTCCAGCCAGGCCCATCGCTTTCGGCGTCGGTTCGCATGGACCGGAACTTTAGGCACCAGAACGATCTGGCATCGAGGCCCATACGCTCCTGCGCGTAAAAGACCGGACCCGGGGAATCGAGTTTGATGGCTATGGCCATGAGCATCAAGGCCGGTGAGAGGATGACCAAACCGACCGCGCTGCCCAGCAAGTCCACTGCCCGCTTCAGGGTCAGCCTCCAACCACGCAGAGCCACATCGCGCACATTCAGCAGGGGCAATCCGCCCAGATCGCCGATGCTGAGCTCGGTGGCAATGATCTGGAACAAGTCGGGAAAGATCTTGATGCCTACCTGGCCTCGCTCGCAGCGGGAGATGATGGCCAATACCCGCTGGTGGTCAAGCTCGGGCCTGCCGATGATCACCTCTTCGATCTCGTACTCCCTGATCACCTCNGGAATGTCGTCGATNTCGCCGAGCACAGGCACGCCCATGATCTCGTCCACGGGCGGATCGTCGCCGTCGATAAACCCAACCACCTCGTAGCCCAAGCGCGGCATCTGGCGGATCTTTTGCAGGATCATGCGCCCCACGTCGCCAGTGCCTACAATGAGCAGCCGGTCATTCCACAGCCCCCGCCTGCGCAGCCAGTTGCGCACCAGGACCAGCACAGAGCGACCAGCCGTCACCAATAGGACGGTGAGCACCCAAGCATAGATCACCATGACGCGGGGAAAGTCAAGTTCGAGGGCAGTGTTCTTGAACAGGAAGGTGGTAAAGGCAATGGTGACCACGGTTCCGATGGACGTCGCGGCAAAGATGCGATAGAACTCGTCCAGGCGGGGCATGGAGCGCTTGACATCATATAGTCGTGAGAAGAAGTAGAGTACAGGCATGATGATGACCTGTATGGCCATCATGCCCACATAGTCAGTGAAGGGAGCGATCGCCACTGGCGGAGGAATAGCGATTAGCTGGCGCAGCTGGTACGCCAGGTAGAATGATAACGCTACCAGGATCAGATCGTTGATCAACAACGCGATGGCAAAGATAAGGTCGGATTTGCGGTTCATATCCTGGCCTACTCCCCGCTGACCGGAAGAGCCGACGCCACGCCACGCTCCTGCTCGGGGCGGATCCGATCCCGCAACAGGGCCCATCCCGCCATAAGGCCCACGCCAGCATAGACCAGCCAATTCACCAGCAACGGACTCTGATCCTTAAAGTGCTTGTCGTGAAACAGGCGCATGGTTCGGTAAAAGTGAAGGTTGGCGACGTGGCTGCGCTGGCGGCTCGATTGGCCCTTGTAGTGCAAGACGGTGACGGCCGAATTGTACCACACCTGCCAGCCGCGCTGCTTGATCCGGTAGCATAGATCCAGGTCTTCTGCGTACATGAAGAACTGCTCATCAAGCAGCCCCGTCTCCGACAGAGCCTGCCCCCTGATGAGCATAAAGGCCCCCACCACGGAATCCACCTCTGTGGTCAGATCGGGGGAGAGATAGGTCAGATTGTAGCGGCCAAACCGCGGGCTGTTGGGGAAGAGGCGGCCCAGCCCCAAGAACCGATAGGCTGCGACCTCTGGAGGGGGAAAGCTGCGGCGGCAAGCCCGGTCCAAACTGCCATCGGAGCGCACCAGGCGAGGGCCCGCCACTCCAGCCTCAGGATGGTCCTCCATAAAGCGCAACATGTCTGCCAACGCTGACGGCGGAAGGATCGTGTCGGGATTCAGCAGCAGCGCGAACCGCGGCGTTGCTGACTCGAATCGATCAAATGTAGCTGTGTCATCTTCAGAGCCAACGGGCCCGAACCCGAACGCTTTCAGACCGAGGTTGTTGCCCGCCGCATAGCCACGATTCTCGGCACGAATGAGGCGCACCTGGGGGAACTCGGCAGCGACCATGTCGGCGCTCCCATCGCCAGACGCATTGTCCACCACACACACGCCAAATGCAAAGCTGCCACGGCTGTCATAGACCGAGGCCAGACAGTCACGTAGCAAGTCGCGGACGTTGTAGTTTACGATTACGATGCCCAGATCGAGCACTTATCCCATTCCCTCTACCTGCTGCCAGAAACCATATCTACCGGGATTGCCCATCTTAAGCAAGAATGCTTCGCGAGATGACCAAGCGCTGGATCTCGTTGGTCCCCTCGTATATCTCGGTGATCTTGGCATCGCGGAAGTAGCGCTCGACCGGATACTCTTTGCTGTAGCCATTTCCCCCAAAGATCTGCACGGCTTTTGTTGCCACCCACATCGCTGTCTCCGAGGCAAAGAGCTTGGCCATGGATGCCTCCAACGAGTACCGAGCGCCAGAGACCTTGGCCTCGTCCTTGGCCAAAGCAGCCTGGTAGGTGAGCAAGCGGGCGGCCTCGATGCGCGTCTTCATGTCGGCCAGCATCCACTGGATGGCCTGGAAGCTGGCAATAGTCTTACCAAACTGCACCCGTTCCTTGGCATATTCCAGGGCCGCCTCGTAGGCAGCCTCGGCGATGCCCACAGATTGGGCTGCGATGCCGATCCTGCCTGCATCCAAGATCGACAGGGCGACCTTGAACCCTTCACCCTCCTTGCCCAGCCGGTGAAACGCCGGCAGTCGATAGTCCTCAAAGATCAACTCTGAAGTATGAGACGCCCGGATACCCAGTTTAGGTTCCACTTTGCCCGGGGAAAAGCCGGGCAGGGTAGTGTCCACAATAAAGGCCGAGATGCCGTGATAGCCCTGGCCCTTGTCCGTGATGGCAAAGAGGGTGATATAATCGGCGACGGGACCGCTGGTTACCCAGGCCTTCACACCGTTGATGACGTACTCGTCTGCCTCGGCATCATAGACCGCGGAGCAACGCATCTCGGCAGGATCCGACCCCGCCTGAGGCTCAGTCAGAGAGTAGGCGCCCAGCTTTTCGCCGCTCGCCAGCGGCACCAGGAACGCCTCCTTTTGCTCCTCAGTGCCATAGCGCAACAACCCATAGCAGACCAGCGAGTTGTTCACCGACATGATCGCCCCGTGGGAGGCGCAGGCCTTGGAGATCTCGATCAGGGCCAGCACGTAGGCCAGGGTGTCCATGCCAACACCGCCATATTCCTCGGGGACGGCAACGCCCATGAAGCCCAACTCCCCCATCTTACTCACGGTCTCGTGGGGAAAGAGCGCTTCCTCGTCCAGCCTGGCGGCGATCGGCGCAATCTCCTTCTGAGCAAAATCGCGCGCCATGTCCAAGATCATCCTGTGTTCTTCTGTTAATCTGAGATCCATATCATCCCCCTTTTGCATCGTTGCTAGAGGTCAAGGATCGTCCGCATTGACGATCGGTGGTAGCAGCAATTATACTACAGGAAGGCCGGGGAGGCAATTGGAAAGCCGGAGATTGAAGGAAATGGGGGCGCATAGCTCAACCTGGAAATGTCCCGGACGTATGACTCGGAATGTAAAGAGAATCATCACAGCCGCTAGTCTGCGCCTGAGTCGGAGCCTAAGCAGCTCCACCCCCTCCCACACACGCAGGTGCCTACACTGCCACAAACCCCTGCTCTTGACTTCTCGACAGCTTGGCTTATACTAGGCCCGCCACACCAATCAACCAGAAGGGGGTGCGTCAAATGCACGTCTCTCAGTTGGACCTCGCCGACCGGCGCGACGTGGGCCGATTTATCCAGTTCCCGTTCCACCTGTACCGGGATTCTCCGCTGTGGGTGCCGCCATTTGTCGACGAGGTGCGCAGCCAGCTCGACCCAAACCGCCACCCCTTCTACCAGCATTCTGAGGCTGCCTTCTTCGTAGCGCTGGAGGGGGACGAAGTGGTGGGCCGGCTCTCCGTGCTCGATAACGCCCGCTACAACAAACATAATCCGGACATGCCGCCGATCGCCTTCTTCTACCACTTTGATGTGGTCGAAGACCGGGCGGTATGCCACGCCCTGTGCGACGCCGCCTTCGAATGGGCGCGAGGCCGGGGGCTCGAGCGCATCTGGGGGCCCAAGGGGCTCATCCACATCGATGGCCAGGGCGTTCTGGTCGAAGGGTTCGAGCACCGTCCAGCGATGGGCATCCCCTACAACTATCCATACTATGACGGCCTGCTGAAGGACGCCGGTTTCGAGGGACAACTCGAGTTTGTCTCCGCCTACATCGACCGAAAGATCAGCCTGCCGGAGCGTTTCCTCCAACTGGCAGAGAAGATCAAAAAGCGCCGTGGCCTGCGCAGTGTCAGCTTCAAAAGCAAGGCCGAGTTACGGGCCTTGGTCCCCAAGCTGACCGAGGTGTACAATCGGTCTTTCATCGAAGTCCAGGGCTATGTGCCCGTCACCGAAGCCGAGGCGGAGGCGATCGGCAACCGCATCCTGGCCATCGCAGATCCCAGGCTGATCAAGGTCCTGGTAAAAGAGGAAGATGCGGGAGATGAGATCATCGGCTTTGTGCTGACCTACCCCGATCTCTCCGCCGCGATCCAGCGCTGCCGGGGACGGATGTGGCNATTGGGATGGTTTCACCTGCTGCGCGAATTCAGGCGCACCCAGTGGCTCAACCTCAACGGCATCGCCATCCTCAAGCGGTATCGCGGCCTGGGGGGCAACGCGTTGCTGTACGCCGAGCTGTATCACGCATTGATAGACAACAAGCAGTTCCTGTACGGCGACCTGGTACAGGTCCAGGAGACGAACGCCCGCATGGTGCGCGAGCTGGAGGCGGTGGGAGTCAAGCCCTACAAGAAGCACCGGGTGTACAGCCGTTCCCTGGTGTGAACGGCTGCTCCAGCAGCTATTGGCGCCCCGCTTATTCATGGGCTGACTCCTCTGTAGCCCCCAGTATCATAGCCGCGACACTCTACGAGTCAAATGTGCGTGGACAGGAAGGCCGCTCACTGGAGAAGAAGACTTGGACGACAAGCACCCAGACTGCTTGAATACCCGGTTGTTCTTCCTGCTGACGTTCAGTCTGTCGTGGGCTGCTTGGGCACTGGCGGTGCTGCTTGGCNCCNNANACANTGCNCTNCCNGCCCAGATCCTGCACTACGCCGGTGGACTTGGGCCTTTGGTGGCGACGCTCGCTCTGCTCTACCGCCGACACACCCCAGATTTTCGGCGGGAGTTTTGGCGGCGTGCCATCGACTTCAAGCGGATCGG
>P_1C_Sed_1_UnCtyDRAFT_1000034_pt1:17500-19967 | contig 19967 bp, 13 predicted proteins | sample Pon1CUnioCityCA_6_FD_11282 | JGI IMG/M metagenome (IMG submission 11282) | reverse complement strand
AACGAAGAATGCGGATTGCTGGTCGACGGTTTTGACTCGCCGCCTGTAGTCTTGATGACTTACAACCCCCGCTACTATCAGGACTTTATCGAGCGGGCCGGATTTGCCAAGGCTCAGGACCTATATGCCTGGGACCTGTTGACCACCATCTTTGACCTCGACCCGCAGAAACTGCCCCGCAAGTTCCTGAGGGTAGCCGAAAAGGCCTCCCAGCGAGAAGGCTTGGTCATCCGTAACATCGACATGAAGCGCTTCGATGAGGAAGTCGAGCGCGTGAAAAAGGTGTACAACGCCGCCTGGGAGCAGAACTGGGGATTTGTACCACTGACTGATAACGAGATCGATCACTTGGCCGCTGAGATGAAAATGATCGTCGACCCTGACCTCGTGCACTTTGCCGAGTTGAACGGAGAGCCCATCGGCATCTCCCTGGGCCTTCCTGACGTGTATCAGGCCATGCTCAAGGCCAAACCCCAGCCGAATACCTGGAGCCTACCCCTCACACTGGGCAAGTTCCTGTGGCACCGTCGCAATATTGATACCTTCCGCCTCTGGGCGATGGGCGTACTGCCCGAATACCGTACGCTGGGCATAGACGCCATATTCTACGTCGAGACGGCGCGCAAATCGTTCGCCAAGGGTTACCTCCACTGCGAGATGTCGTGGATTCTAGAGTCAAACGACATGATGAACCGCATCATCGAGCGGCTGGGCGGAACAATATACAAGACCTACCGCATCTACCAGAAGCCCATATAAGCCCGCTGGCGAAAGGCTAGCCCGCGCAATAGAACCAGAAACTAAATCCGGCCCGGAGATGTCACTCCGGGCCGGTTCTCGTCTGTCTGACGTACGTGCACTATCTTATGGTGTTTCGGTCATTTTGCGCGCGGCGCGGTCAATAAAGCGCTGCATGTTGACAATCACTCTTCGGTGAGTCCCCTCGCCTACTAATTGGTCCTCGCCGCATGGCCCCTCCAGCACCTGAAGGCGAAATGTGAGCCGTAGTCCATCGCTCTCGATCAACTCCGCTACGGCGCGGACCGTAGCACCTATGGGCGTGGGCTCCAGGTGGCGGACATCCAGGTGCGCGCCGACGGTGCAGGTGTCTGCTGGCAGAAGGTGATCCACGGCAGCCACGCTGGCCTTCTCCATGAGGAGCACCATCTGCGGCGTAGCCAATACCTTCACCCCGCCGCTGCCCACGTGCTGGGCAGTGTGTTCCTCAGCGACCGTAAGCTCAACCTGGCCTTTCAAGCCGGGCTGGATTGCGGCAGAGTTCATGCCTCGGTGTCGGTGCCGGCCTCTGCTTCCTCGGTCGCACCCGCCTCTGGGGCCTCGCTGGAAGCCAGGGAGCTGACCAACTTGGACAACTCCTCGTTGAGCTGGCGCAGACCCGTGACGAGTCCTTCTTGCACCTGATCGGCAACGTCGCTTTCGCGGGCCTTGTCCACCGTCTCCTTGACCTTGGTTTCAAACTCTTTGGCGGCTTCGCTTTCCTTGGCTGTCTTCATGGCCGCGTCAACCTGATGCCCTAGCTCGACGAATCCCTCGCCGATCTCCTGCCGCACCTTCCGGGCGTCCTCGCTATCCCACAGCGACTTTACCGCCGTGACCAACTGGTCACCGAGTGCACCAAGTTCGTCCAGAATCTCGCCGCTGCGCTTTTCTTCCTCAGTCATCCCGGCCCCTCCTCTACTTATGCTCACAGTGGTGTGGGTCCGGTACCCACGCCTCCAATCAGATCCTATACGTAGAAAACACAAAAAGGTTTTCCTGGCAACGACCTACTCTCCCAAGGGCCTGCGCCCCAAGTACCATCGGCGCTGGAGGGCTTAACTACCTGGTTCGGTATGGAGCAGGGTGTTTCCCCTCCGCTAGTGTCACCAGAAAAACCTTTATGTCATTGTCATTGGGTCTGACACCTTAAAAACTGAACAGGATGCGCTGCGCAAACGCAGCTCACGCTAGCGAATTAAGTCCTCGGCCATTAGTACGGCTAAGCTGAACACATTGCTGCGCTTACACTTGCCGCCTATCCAGCAGGTAGTCTACCTGCGGCCTTACTCCCCTTAGGGATGGGGGATCTAATCTTGGGGCGTGCTTCCCACTTAGATGCTTTCAGCGGTTATCACTGCCAGACATGGCTACCCAGCGATGCCGTTGGCACGACAACTGGCACACCAGAGGTCTGTCCACCCCGGTCCTCTCGTACTAGGGGCAGCCCCCCTCAAATCCCCTACGCCCACAGCGGATAGAGACCGACCTGTCTCACGACGGTCTGAACCCAGCTCGCGTGCCGCTTTAATGGGCGAACAGCCCAACCCTTGGGACCTACTCCAGCCCCAGGATGCGACGAGCCGACATCGAGGTGCCGAGCCGCGCCGTCGATGTGAACTCTTGGGCGCGACTAGCCTGTTATCCCCGGGGTAGCTTTTATCCGGTAAGCCACGGCCCTTCCACTCGG
>P_1C_Sed_1_UnCtyDRAFT_1000034_pt1:0-12500 | contig 19967 bp, 13 predicted proteins | sample Pon1CUnioCityCA_6_FD_11282 | JGI IMG/M metagenome (IMG submission 11282) | reverse complement strand
GGCCCGCCTGTCTCCCCCTCAAAGGGAGGCCGAGTGTACACCCATTCGTAGAGCCTGTCAAATTCGCCATGCGCTGTGGTCAATATGGCTGAGGCCATTTGCACAACGTAGCCAAGCGATGCCCATCTACTAAGAGAATCGCCACGAAGCTGCCTTTGACGCTCCTTCGGTACTGGTGTAAAATGGTCCACAGAAAATCACCACTATCTTGTTGTACCTGCTTTCACTCGAGGAGGAGTGTACAATGGAACCTGCGATCATCGTCCATGGTGGTGCTGGGGACATCCCGCCCGAGTTACACGACGCCAGTCAGCAAGGCGTCCGTCGTGCCGTCGAGGCTGGCTGGGACTTGCTGAAGAAAGGTGAGTCTGCCATGGACGCTGTTGAGGCGTCCATGGTCATCATGGAAGATGATGAAGCCTTTGACGCTGGCCGGGGTTCCTTCCTGAATGCTGATGGACAGGTCGAGCTTGATGCAGGCTTCATGGATGGGGCCAAGCTACAGGTTGGCGCCGTGGCTAGCGTCCAGTTCATCCAGAACCCCATCCGCTTGGCGCGCGCGGTGATGGAGAAGAGCGAACATGTCCTACTGGTCGGCCAGGGAGCGCAACGGTTCGCACACAAGACCGGCTTCTCCTCGTGCGATCTGACCGACCTGGCAGTCCCGCGGGAATTCGAGCGTTGGCAGAAGCTCCTTTTCGGCCAGACCTCTTTGCCACGGCAGGCATTTGCGCCCCCGTCGGACACGGTAGGCTGCGTGGCCCTCGATCGCGCTGGGCATATCGCCGCCGGCACCTCTACTGGCGGCACACCCAACAAGATGCCGGGGCGTGTGGGCGACGTCCCGATGGTGGGCTGTGGCTTCTATGCTGACGACCAGATCGGTGGCGCCTCATCCACCGGATGGGGGGAAAGCATCGCCAAGGTACTACTGGCCAGGCTGGCTTTGCACCATCTGGAGCAACTAGACGATCCATGGGCTGCTGCTGAGGCGGCCATCGAGGTGCTCTCAGAGCGAGTTGGCGGGCTGGGCGGCGTAATCCTGCTCTCGCCCGAGGGGCAACCGGCCTGGCATCACAACACGCCCCACATGTCCCGTGCCTACCGCACAAGTGGGATGAGCGAAGCCGAAGTAGGGATTTAGTTCAGGTCTGCACACGCGCAGTTGCCCCAACCGGCCACTTGTGCTATAATGCCCCCAGTTAGCACCGTGGACAAAACAGGTACCCGGGGCGTTCTCGCGCAGGCAAGCGCGCAGACACCGGGGCCGTGTACTGTGTTTTCCCCTGGCGGACTGACTCGACCTAAATAGGAGTGAGATCATGGCAAGACTACCTGACGGACGAGCTTTGCCCGGCAAGCTGTTCATTGTCGAGGGCATCGACGGATCGGGCAAGAGTACCCAGCTCGACCTGCTGCGCAAGTGGCTCATCGGCCAGGGATATTGCGTAGCGTTCAGCGAATGGAACTCTTCCCCGCTGGTCAAGGCAACGACCAAGAAGGGGAAGAAGAAGCAGATGCTGACGCCTGCATCCTTCAGCCTCATCCACGCGGCCGACATGGCTGACCGGCTCGAGCGCCAGATCCTGCCAGCCCTGAGGGCAGGAGCCATTGTTCTGGCAGATCGATACATCTACACGGCCTTTGGGCGAGACGTAGCGCGCGGTGTTCCGCCCAACTGGGTCCGCAAAGTGTATTCATTTGCCGTCGAGCCGACCGTCGCCTTCTACTTTCGCGTGCCTCTCGAGGAATCACTGCGACGCATTCTCGGCGGACGGCCCAAGCTCAAATACTATGAGGCGGGCCTGGACATCGGACTGAGCGATGATCCATATGAGAGCTTCTCCCTATTCCAGGGCCGTATCTTGGACGAGTATGACAAAATGGTCGACGAGTTCGGTCTGACCGAAATCGACGCCACTCTGCCACTGGTGAAGCAGCAGGAGATGGTGCGCGAGCTCATTGCCCCCCTGCTCTCAGGGGCCCTGCGTGTCGAGCCCAGTGCGTGGCGCGAGGTACTCGCCAAGGAGAGCGTTTACGGCCGCTACTTGGACGAAGTCCTGCCAGAAAGGAGTACCCCATGACCCACATCCGCTTTTACGGCGAGGGACTTCCGGAATTCACCCGCACCAAACCGCTACCTGGACGGCTTATTGTGCTCGAGGGTACCGACGGTGTAGGCCGTTCCACCCAGATCGCCCTGCTCCGCGAGTGGGTAGAGAGCAAGGGATATGCCGTGCAATCTACAGGCCTCAAGCGCTCCGCAGTAGCCGGCAGCGGCATCAAGGACGCCATGCGCGGACACACGCTCGGAATCCTCACTGCCAATCTCTTCTACGCCACCGACATGGTCGATCGCCTTGAGAAGATCATCCTGCCGGCCCTGCGGGCAGGCTTTGTCGTACTCACTGACCGGTACATCTACTCTATTGTGGCGCGAGCTCTGGTGCGCGGCGTGGATCCAGGCTGGATCCGCAACGTATTTGGCTTTGCCCTTGTGCCCGACGCCGTCTTTTACCTCCACGCCGACCTGCCGCACCTCATCCCACGTGTGCTGAATGCCCGCGGCTTCGACTACTGGGAATCGGGCATGGACTTTCTGCCCAACCGGGATTACTACGAAGCCTTTGTCGAGTACCAGAGCCGTCTCCTGGCCCAGTTCGAGGCCTTGGTCGAAGAGTATGACTTTCACCGGATCGATGCCACGCAGAGCATCCGCGAGGTCTTCCAATCACTCACCGTTGAGATCGATCAAGTCCTGGCTGACATGAAGCCCATATCCCCTGCCGAGGCCGAGCGCGAGCTGTCAGAAGCGCTGGCTGAAAGCAAGAGCGGCCGCGTCAAGTGAGAAGACAACACGGTCTGGTGTAACGCTCTTCTGCCAACCAAACGAAACACAGGCATTGAGGCGAGGTAGCGCTCCGCTTTGGCGCCTGTATCTCCTTGACAGCGCCGATGCCAGCACTTGTGCAGTCTAGCTTTGGCTGCCCATACAATCTGTGGTAGAATACACCGGAAAGGTATGCGATATGCCAGCGCCCGGGGATCTGAGCCCCGCTCTCTCACTGGCCCGGACCTCTGTCACCTCACACGAGTGCATGCCAGTGAACCGCATCATTGATCCCAGAAAGCCCGGGCACTTGACCAAACTGCGACCCAACTGCGAGTTGCCATGAGTGTCGTTGACGAAATCAAAGATCGCCTGAATATCGTCGAAGTGATCCAGTCCTACGTTCCCCTCAAGAAGGCGGGGCGGAACTTTAAGGGGCTGTGTCCCTTCCATGCCGAAAAGACCCCGTCCTTTGTCGTCTTTCCAGACACAGGCACGTGGCACTGTTTCGGGGCATGCGGCACTGGTGGCGATGTCTTTTCCTTCATCATGAAGCAGGAAAATCTGGACTTTGGCGAAGCCCTAAAGATCCTGGCCCAGCGCGCCGGAGTCGAATTGCAGCCGCGCAGCCCCCAGGCTGCAGAGGCAGAGAAGCGGCTCGATCTGTTGCGGCAGATAAACCAGGCAGCCGCGACCTACTTTCACCACTTGCTCCTGAACAGCGATGAGGCAGCCCGGGCGCGGACCTACCTCGAAAAGCGCGGACTGAACCAGGAGACAATCGACCGCTTCCAGGTGGGTTATAGCCTGGATCAATGGGATGGCTTGCTTCGCTACTTGACCAGCAAGAGCTATACCGCGGCTGACGTGCACGAGGTGGGATTGATCGTCGAGCGCGAAGATCGAAGCGGCTACTATGACCGGTTTCGCGGAAGGATCGTCTTCCCCATACGCGATCACCGGGGGCGCGTCCTGGGATTCGGTGCGCGCGCCATGGGCGATGCAATGCCCAAATACATCAACTCACCCCAGACACCGCTGTTCGACAAGAGCAGTGTACTCTTTGGGCTGGATCAGGCCAAGGCCGGAATCCGCACCACGGAAGAAGCCGTCATCGTGGAAGGGTACATGGACGTGCTGATGGCCCATCAACACGGCATCAACAACATGGTGGCACAGATGGGCACAGCCTTGACTGAAGCGCAACTCCGGCTCTTGAAGCGCCACACGCAGCGATTTATCCTTGCCCTGGATTCAGACGTGGCAGGAGATCAGGCAACCTTGCGCGGCCTCGACGTGGCCCGCCAGGTGATGGACCGCGAAGTGGTTCCGGTACCCACAGCACGGGGATTGATCCGCTTCGAGGAGCGACTGGCAGCCGATATACGCATCGTCTCCCTGCCGCCCGGACAAGATCCCGACGAAGTGATCCTCGAGAGTCCTTCCCGCTGGGCGCGGTTGATCGCCCAGGCCAAGCCGGTAATGGACTACTACTTTGATGCCCTCACCGCTGACCTGGACCTATCTACGGCCAAAGGAAAGGCCGAGGCCGTCCGCGCTCTGGGACCGCTCATCGCCGCCATCGGGGACAGGGTACAGCGCACACACTATCTGCAGCAACTGGCACGTATGGTCCAGGTTGACGAGCGCTCCCTTTGGCAGCAGATCCGCCAGACAGCCGGGCGTCAGGAGTCTCCGAGGGCCACACGGCCCAAGCCTCAGGAGGAAGAACGCGACGTCCCATTGGGACTTGATGGGCACTGCCTCTCCTTCGTGCTGGCTCATCCGGTGCTGTTGAGCCAGATCGACGAGGCCATGGCAGCCAGCGACGAACCACCGCTTCAGCCCGAGGACCTGACCCGACCTGATGACCGTGCCATCCTGGCAGCGTGGCGCGAATGGCTCGCCGATGGCAACCAGGACGATGTCCGGGGACCGTTCTACGATACCCTGGACGAGAGTCTGCAAGACCGCGTTGACCTCCTGGTCAAGGCCCGACAGGGCCAGCCCGAAGTCACCATGCAGACACTGCGCGAGCACGTACTGGACGCCATCGTCCGCCTACGGCTGCAGAACCTGAGGCGGCAGAATCGGGACCTTCAGTTTCTGCAGGAAGAAGCACGGGCATCGAGCGATCGTGAGCTCTATAGAAGCCACGTGCAGACCATTGTGCAGAACACCGCAAGGATACGAAGACTGGAACAGGCTAGGGATGGGAGGTCCATTTCGGGCCGGCGCAGGCACGAGGATACTGCTTTGCGCGTACCCTCCATCGCATAGATAATCGACAACAGCAGAATCCGGACAGCGAGCATCAGGCTGCTGCCCCGCGGCAGCTAGAGATACTGGACTCGTAGAGCCACATGGTAGCAGAGATGACAGAGGATCGGTCGCCAATCGTGCAGGAAGAACAGACTGGTACAGAGCAATACAATAGCGAAGAAAACAGAGCCACCGAAGGCGCTTCCCTGCGCAGCCTCTTCCTGGACCTGGATATTGCCACCTCCAACGCCGAAGATGAGGAGCCCCAGCTCCATGATCTGAGAGCCCTGGAAAAGGAGATGGAACAAGAGGAGGATGACGACGAGCCCCTCAACGATCTGAGCAGTGTCTTTGACGCGGCCAATGATCCAGTGCGCATGTACCTGCGCGAGATCGGAAAGGTCCCACTCCTGACAGCAGAGGATGAGGTCAGACTGGCCAAAGCCATCAGCGATGGACTGGAGGCTCAGGAGAATCTGTCAAGTAACGGCTCCCTCCCTCCCGAAGAACTGGCTTCGTTGCAGCACAAGGCTCAGCGCGGAAACCAGGCCAGGCGCTCGCTAGCTGAGGCCAACCTGCGCCTGGTGGTAAGTGTGGCCAAGCGATACATGGGCCGCGGACTGTCGCTCCTGGACCTTATCCAGGAAGGGAACATCGGCCTGCTCAAGGCCGTGGAAAAGTTCGACTATACCATGGGCTACAAGTTCTCCACCTATGCCACTTGGTGGATCCGGCAGGCCATCAGCCGTTCCATTGCCGACCAGGCGCGCACAATCCGCATCCCAGTGCACATGGTCGAGACCATCAGCCAACTGATCCGGACCCAGCGCCGCCTACAGCAGGAGCTCGGGCGCGACCCGACTCCTGAAGACATTGCCCTGGATCCAGAGATGAGCGACATCGTGGGCCTTGAAGAGGAGGAGCGCGACGCCATCATGACCATCCTCGCCGACAACGAGCGGTTGGATCCCATCATGTCGCGCAAGCTGCGTCGGGCGTCGCACCGTGTGGAGCAGATCCTGCGGATCTCGCAGGAGCCCATGTCCCTGGAAACACCAATTGGCAGCGAGGAGGACAGCTACCTCGGCGACTTTATCAAGGACGAGACAATGCCCGAGCCCGATGATGCCGCGTCAGCGCAACTACTCCGCGAGCAATTGCGGGCTATTCTCAAGTCGCTGAACCCTCGCGAGCGACAAGTCTTGGAGATGCGCTTTGGCCTTAGGGATGGTCAAAGCCACACTCTGGAAGAAGTGGGGCAAGCCTTTGGCGTCACACGAGAGCGCATCCGCCAGATCGAAGCCAAAGCCCTGCGCAAGCTGCGCCATCCCCTCCGCAGCCGCAAACTCCGCGATTATCTGAGCTGAAAGATTTGACTAAATCCCGGCAGTTGGGTATAATAGCGCAGCCAACGTTCCTCGGTAGCTCAATCGGCAGAGCGTCCGGCTGTTAACCGGTTGGTTGGAGGTTCAAGTCCTCCCCGAGGAGCCTCGTGTCCCAGGACACAAAACCGCCAGCGAAAACGCTGGCGGTTTGCTTGTCTAGACCCAAGGACGCCATCAGGTCACGTGCGCACTGCGGGAGATCGGTGTCTACTCCTGTATGCCGCCCTCCGTCATCGCACGGGCATCGAGAATGCGGCCAGCCTCCTCCTCCGTCAGGTAGCCCTTTTCCACGACGACCTCCTTGATAGTCCGGTTGGTGGCCATCGCCTCCTTGGCTACCTCAGCGCCCTTCAGATAGCCAATAACCGGGTTGAGCGCCGTGACCAAGATTGCGTTCTTGGCGAGCCAGCCCTCAGCCTTCTCCGGGTTGGCCTGCACACCGCTCACACACTTGTCGGTAAAGGCCCGGGTGGCGCCAATCAGCACCTGCATCATCTCGAACAAGTTGTGGCCGATTATGGGCATCATCACATTCAACTCGAGCTGGCCAGCCTGCCCTGCCATCATCACCGTCAGGTCGTTGCCCATGACATGGAAACAGGCCATATTGAGCATCTCTGCCAGAACGGGGTTGACCTTGCCAGGCATTATGCTGCTGCCCGGCTGCACGGCCGGCAGCCTGATTTCGTCCAGGCCGGTGGCTGGGCCGCTGGACAGCAAGCGAAAGTCGTTCGCGATTCGATCCAGGGTCACAGCCAACGTGCGCATCGAAGCCGAGAAATCAACCGCATCCGCCATGCTCTGCATCGATTCAAACAGGTTGTCCGATTCGTACAGCGCCAGACCCGTTAGCTCCGACAGCGTCTTGACCATCCGGGCATGATACTCAGGGTGAGCATTGAGCCCTGTGCCCGTAGCTGTCCCGCCAATGCCCAGGCGCCGCAGTCCCTCAGCTGCACGACGGATTCGCTCGGCGTCGCGCTCTACCGCCCTCGCATAGCCGCCAAACTCCTGCCCCAGGCGCACTGGCACAGCGTCCTGCAGATGGGTCCGCCCCGATTTGACCACCCCATCGAACTCGGCAGACTTGATCTTCAACTCGGCGGCCAGCTGTTCGACCTCATCCGTCAGTTCGTCCAACCGCCACAGACTGCCCAACCGGATCGCAGTGGGGATAGTATCGTTCGTGCTCTGGGCCATATTTACATGATCGTTGGGATGCACCGGCTTGTCACGGTTGTCGATGCGATAGCCCAATATCTGGTTGGCCCGATTGGCGATCACTTCGTTAGCGTTCATATTGTGGCTGGTACCTGCACCAGCCTGGAAAGGATCGACCACAAAGTGGTCATCCCAGCGTCCCTCCAGGACCTCCCGAGCTGCAGTGACAATCGCCTTGCCACGTTCCTCATCGAGCAAGCCCAGGTCCATGTGCACCAGTGCTGCAGCCTGCTTGATAACGGCCATACCCCACACAAAAGCACGGTATGGCCTCAGACCGCTTACCGGAAAGTTATGCACAGCGCGCATCGTCTGGGCCCCATATAGCGCCTCGCCAGGGACCTCGATCTCGCCCAGAGAGTCTTTCTCAATCCGTAGCTCGCTCACTTTTCCCCTCAGGATGCCTACGCCTTCAGATACGAGTCGGCATAGATGAGTTTGTTGGTGAGTACCTGCACCGTCTTGTATAGGGCCACTTGCTCTGGATCCGACTGGTCAACTGACGCGATATCCAGCTCCACGCCTGCACTCGTCGCGTCGTGGAGGCGCAAGAGGATGCGGTCGTAGGCAGTTGTGGCCTCGCGCTCGCGCACCACGCGGACGACCTCCATCAACTCGGGGTCCAGGGGATTGGCCACCAGGGCATCCACTCCGGCAGACAGCAGCATGGTCACATAGGCCTGGCTGATATGGGGTTTGGCCGCGTCGGCCGCACCGTCGGTGATATCATCCAGGTGGACCAGGGTATTGGGTACAGGCACCGCTGCCACCTTGAGCACACGAAGCGTCTCTTCAGTCGCAGGCACCATGGGCTGATCACACGTCAGGGCAGATACCAAGGGGTCCACGTACAGGTCATCCAGGGCAAGGCCCGCATCAAGCGCCGCCGGCAGCAGAGTCTCGCCGACAAGCTCAATGCGCTCTTCAGCTGGCGCGGGCAGGCCACCAGGGCAGGCCGAAAACGCCAGCTTTGCCCCATAGCGTTTGGCCAGTGCGATGTAGGGGGACAGGTCAGTCACCGCGGGCAGAGTGGCATCGATAAGCACGATATCCCTTGCCGCCTTGAGCCCCGCCTCCAGTGCTTTGGGATCATCGCTGCGTAACGCCAGCGGGACGCTGACGGTAGAGTGGATGGTGTCCACGAGCCAGGCCAGCTCTCCAGAGGCACCCTTGCGCCGGGGCCCCATGTCCACCAAGAGGAAATTCGCGCCAGCCTCTATTTGCTGCAGGGCCAGCGTCTGGAATAGGGAACTTCTCTGTTGTCGAACTGCAGCCGCCAGCAACGCGCGGGTCAGTCGAATTTGATTGCCGATTAACAACATGGTAATCCTCCTGTAATCTCAGAATTGACTCATCGCTGAGAGGACGACCACATTGTCGAATACCGTACTGCGCGCTTGCCTTTATGCTAGGCTAAAAGGGCGCAAACCCCATCGCCATCTGGAACTGGTCGCTCAGGTAGTCGTACTCTCCCTGCAGAAGCGCCAGATGGCCTTCCTCCATCTTGACCAGATCGAGGTACATCTGCTTTCCATTGGCATCGTCGGTCTCTTGCGCAGCACGCCGGTAAAAGTCTGCTGCGTCTTTCTCGATGAGATACGCCACACGCAAGGCAGACAGATCGGACGTATAGGTTACAATATTCTCTTGCACACGCTCGCGGGAGAAGATGGGTGCGCCCTCGACGGGCGAGGAAGGAAGCCCTTCATACTCCGCCCACACCCCGCTTTCCTCGAGCGCGGCCTTGGCATTGCGCAGGAGCTCCAGGTGCATAACCTCGTCCTGGGCAAGGCGCTCAAACATGGCGCGAGCGCCAGGATCCTCAGTCTGTGCAGCAAACTTCACATAGAAGTCATACCCGTCGATCTCGGTCTGGATTCCCATCTGCAGCGCAGCCAGGGCCGCTTCATGCTCAGCCATCTCGCTCCTCCAGGATCACTTCCTCTTCATCCTCGCCGCGCAGATCCAACAGCCAGTTCTCAAAGGCTTCCTCGTCGATCTTGGCCCGGACCCGGCTCCGACCTTCGCTCCTTAGACGCTCCTCCAGTCCGGCACGGCCTGTATCCGTCTCCAGATCCAGATCGGGCCATCGAGAGGCGATCGCATCTTCTGATGTCCAGACGCAATAGCGAAAGACGCGTTCATCATCCCTGAGCACGCGGAAGAAGTACTGGAAGCGCTGCCGGGGCTCTGGCTTAAAGCCCTCGTCCACGGTATACCCCTTGTACTGCCAGCCCTCACCGAGCCCCTTCCGCTCCTGCCCAAGCATCGCCTGGGCTTGCGCCAGAAGCTCGTCTGGATCGGCCGTGGGACGCGCACACAGACGCCCCAGACAGACATAGGCCGCCGGAGCCGGCTCAGCGGGATAGCCCAGGCGCTCCAGGCGTTCCGGTTCCCATACCGGATCCACTGCCTGGACCGTCTTGTTGGCTGCGTACGCGCGCCGCGCCGCCCGAAGCAGCTCAGCACGGGCCCGGTCCTCGTTTTCCCCCACGACTGTGATGAGCAGGGGCCGCCGCAAGAATCGGTCCACCACCAATCCAAAACGAGCTGCCTCGATCCCGACATTGGCGCGGTATGGAAGCAGCGCTTCCAACGTCTTTTGCGCCAATTGGCGATGCTTCTCGCGGCCCGTGAGCCGGTAGAGACGCAGGTGGACCTCAGCGGCAGCGACATTCTCACAGAACGGTTTCTCGCGATTGCGCAGCCGGCCCACGGCCTCCGGCGCTGCCACCGTGTCAAAATAGCGCCCATCCACATCGCGCAGGGCATTGTCTGCGAACCGTGTGAGCGTCTCGGCGCGCTGCAGATAGACCTCGCGCCCAAAGTGCTCGTAGGCATCGAGCCAGGCCTGGGCTACACTCACCTGGTCCGCCAGCAACCCGGGGACGTGGGGCTGATTGTCATAGTAGCGGTACATGCCCAGACCTTCCCGATAGCTATTCTGCCAGATGAACTCCATGGCCCGTACAGCAAGATCCGCATATCGAGGCTCGTTTAGAACAGCGCTGGCAAGCATATAGGCCGATGCAACAGCCGCATTGCGCTCAGAATAGACCGTCTTGTCCACGTAGGGAGCCTGCCGCCCCGTTCGACCCTGAGCGTCCAGCCCATAGTATTCAGGATCGGCCTCCTGGCTACTGTAAAAGTAGCCACGCTCTCGATCCCAGAGAACATCGTCCACATAGCCCAGAATGCCTCTGGCAGTATCCAGATAGCTCTGGAGCCCAAAGGCCTGGTATGCTTGCAGGTACAGACGGGCAAGCTGCGCCTGGTCTCCGGCTATCTTCTCATAGTGCGGGGCGCTCCAATCAGCGTTGGTCGCATAGCGGAAAAAGCCGCCACCAACGCTATCATATATGCCTCCCTGCGCCATGGCCTCCAGCGACTTGTGCACCACTTCCAGCAGTGTCTCATCGCCCGTCCGGTGAGCCATGGCCAGGGCGAACTCGAGCACATCGGCGTGGTGGAATTTGGGCGCACCGCCAAAGCCCCCATGATCCCGGTCAAACCCACTTGCCACAACCCCCGCGATCTCTTTGGCCAACTCGGGCTCGAGTTCGCCGACCGCCTCCGGCTGCTCTTCAGCCTCGCCAAGCGAGATTCCCGGCCGTGCGGCAATGGTTGGCGCGGTTGGCGCTTCCTCTCCCTCAAAACGGGCCTTGATGCGCCGCAGCACGGGCATCATCTCCTCGCTGGTCAGAAAGTTGTGGCTCTCCACCACCTCGCCGTCAGCGCTGAGAAATGCCGTGGTTGGCCAGCCACCCCGGCTGTATCGGCTATCCACGTCAGGCCGCTTGTCGGCATCAACGAGAATGGGGATGAAAGCGTCGTTGATAGCCTTGACCACATCTGGATCGGCGAATGTGGTCTGCTCCATCAGGTGGCAGGGCTCACACCACGGCGCCGTAATATACAGCATCAACGGCAACTCCAGCGCGTCCGCCAGCTCAAACGTGTCCTCGCCCCAATCATACCAGGTAATGGGCAAGCGCTCTTTGGCCAGCTCCAGGTCAGGTTCAAAGATGCGGCGATACTCAGACTCCAGTATCGCATGGTGCTGTCTTTCTTGCTCAACAAGCTTCTCAAAGAGAGACCGGATGCCCTGATCGGTAGCCGACTGGGCCATGCGAGCATAAAACTCCTCCGCTTCCCTCTCCCGCTGCATCGCCAATCGCCAGGCCTCGGGGATCTCGTTCAAGTTCTTCATAAGTAACCCACTCCTCTCTTCTTCTTGGAGACTCGCCTAGATCTCAGAAAAGGGTTCCCCGGACAGTCTTTCCCACTGCGACTTTAGCTGATCGTAATGCCGGCTCTCTTCCTCGATGAGAAAGCCGTAGGCCATCTTTGCAGAAGGATCCGGGGTACTGGCTCTTTCTCGGCTGTACAAGCTGATCGCTTCCTGTTCCATGCGGATGCCGAATGCCAGCGCAGCCAGGTCGTCGGCGCGGCGGTCGACAGCATCGCCCGCGGACCACTCTGGCGGAAAGAGCTCGGCCTCGGACTCATCACCCGAGAAGTTCAACATGGTGATCTCAATACTGGCCTCACGCTCCAAAGCCTGCTCTACCTCGAGCCACTCACCCGCCCTCTCCAGCGCTTCGTACTCTACCAGCAGTAACTGAGTATGCACCTCTTCCTCACGGACAAGATTGGCAAAGACATCCTTGGCCCAGGGGTCAATGCAGTAGAACGCAGCATCTTCATAGAAACGCTGACCAGCAATCTCATTGCGGATGGCAAGTCGTAATGCTGCCAGAGTGCCCTCCTGTTCAGACATGTGCATCGATATCACCTCAAGC
>P_1C_Sed_1_UnCtyDRAFT_1000032_pt1 | contig 20408 bp, 18 predicted proteins | sample Pon1CUnioCityCA_6_FD_11282 | JGI IMG/M metagenome (IMG submission 11282) | reverse complement strand
CCCCATTGGCTCGGTGGCAAGTCGCTCCGCAGTTGCCGAACGAACCAGCCGGTTGTCCAATTCCAGACTGCCGATCTGTATCGGAGAGAATAGAGTCACTTGCTCGTCAGACAAAGGCACTTGCCTCCAACATGATACAGTATTGTGCTACTTCATTGCAGCCACATGGGCAAAGCAAGGGATCCTCAGTTGCAGGAAGCCAGCAGGTTCAGCCTATCTGCCGACTACAGGGTACCACTGAGCAATAGAAACACCACGACAGATACCAATGCCAAGAGCAAGAGAGCCAGAAACAGAAACACTGGGGTCATAAAGCGCCCTCTCGGCACTGGCTGTTCTACCTCTTCGATGGGTCTCAGCGAAGGATACACATGGGGTTTTGTCTCAGCAGCCACCGGCTCAGTGGGCAGCTCCTTGAGCCAGTCGGGCAACTCGGCTTCAGCAAGCACCACCGAATCATCCGGCTCGAGCAAACCAGTCTCTGTCTCTTCTGGCAGTTCAAGGGCGCCGTCCGAAACCCAGAAATCATCGCCAGCAAGGGCAAGCTGGTGTAGATCCAGGGCCATGACACCCAACTTTTGCCCACACTGGTTGCAAAACTCGCCGTGGGGTACGATCTGCCGGCAACGAGGGCACAAGACCATCTCCTCGCCACGGATCAAGGTACCGCAGTTCCGGCAAAAGTACCCAGCCTCATCCGCGCCGCATTCCGGGCAAAACACACCCTCTGAGTCCATAATCGCTCTTTCCCCTCCTGAGAGTCAGCCATATTGTACCCCAGGACTCGCAAAACAGCAAGCCCTATGTCCACAGCGCAGGCCTGAAAAGGCCAGGTACAGCGCGGCCTTGGGTCCTGGAGATGACAATTGCGCCTGGAAAAGCCAGGAACAACAGGCCGCTAGATCGAACCGATCCCTACCAATATTAGAATGCCTAGCATGATGGGTTGATGGATCAAATAGACCAGGAGAGAATGTCTTCCCAGGAAGCCAAGCGCTCGAACCGGAGGTATGTGCGACAGATCAGGAAGAGAGAAGCGACGGGCCCCCTGCGGATACAGAGTCAAACCCACAGAGACCCCAACCAGTGCAAAGCCCAACCATGGAAGTAGGGGATAGTAGTCGACCATGTGACGTCCGAACTGGGGCACTCCCAACCAAAGCAGCCATGGGTTCAACACCTTTAGCCCGTTGAGATAGAAACCCAAAGCTACTGCTATAATGCCAACCACAAGGCTAGCCCAACGCAAGCGCAAGAAGGGGAAAGCCATAAGCATCGAAAGACCCAGCAGGTGCAGAATGCCGAATATCACATATCCGCTATCCAGAACAAAGTAGGTCACAACAGTGATGACCATGCCCCAGCCGAATACTATCGCGCCCTGCCGCAGATATATAGCAAACAATTGCTTCTGGTCCATCTCAGGCTCGAGCCGATTATACCTCAGGGTCAGGGAGATGCCCATCACCAGGATAAAGGTGGTGCCAATACTGCGGGCGAATAGTTGCCACGAGGGAGAATACATATTGCCCGCATATGCACCAAAGAAAGCAAGGTCAAAGATGAAATGATAGCAAATCATCAGGATGATGGCGATGCCGCGGACAGTGTCTACTTCCCACAAGCGCTGGTATGTGGGCTTGGTTGTTTCCATACTTGGCCAATCCTTCATGCGTCGATGATCACCAATCGCGCCAATCACCATAGCCAGTCGGTAATGCGCTAATTCGGCAGCGAACTTGACAGGAAATCAAGGACTCTTTGCTGGTAACGCTGCGGGTACGTCCAGGCAGACCATGCGTGCCCCGAGTCGTTGATCCAGAGTTCCTTGGGCTCGTTGGCAGCTTGGTACAAACGACGAGCATGCTCCACGTGGGTCAGAATATCTGCAGTGCCGTGGATAATAAAGACCGGCACGTGGATGCGGGGCATCAGAGCTTCCGGGCTGGGCACACCGGGTACTATCCAATCGGGCGGCAGGCGGTACCCCTGAGCAAAGTCTGTATCCCCCCACTCGGCAAATAGGCTGTCCAATATCAGTGCGTCAAGACGCCCGTCCTGGACGGCTGTGTTCACCAGGGCCGAGGCACCCAGGCTCAGTCCCAAACCAGCAACCCGCTCGCCCACCCCATTTTCGTCGAGCCAGTCCAGGCATGCCTGGATGTCCCACACCTCGTCAGGTCCAATCGAGGAGGGACGTAGATCGCTGTCGCCATGACCACGGAAATCAAGGAGCATGACGTTGTATCCAGCTTCGTGCAGCCACGGTACAAATCGCAGCATACCTACTTTTGAGCCGAGGAGCCCGTGACCAAGCAGCACCGTAGGCACGCCAGGCTGGTTGGCGGGCACATACCACGCGGAGATATGGATGCCATCACCGGTGGTGAGCGTCAGATCGCGGTAGTAGATATGGGCATCTGCTGGAGTACGCCAATAGGGCCACTGTGGCGGAGCCCCACCCCCAGAGGGATTATATGTCAGATCAAAGCGGGCGAGGGTGCGATGAATGACATCCCATACGGGAGAGTAGGGCTGGCGGAAGATATCACTGGCATAGATGGGAATGGCAGCAGCCACCAGGATCACGACCACAAGAAGGACAAAGAGGATGTACTGCGTGCGCGCTCTTCTCACGACTCGACCTCTGGCGTCGGGGACAGCCTGNCCCAGGCTGGATCAACCGTGCCATTACACACAAAAAGATAGCCTGACCGAATCGCATCATGCCACAGACCAATTCGGCAAGCCACGCACTCCAGATCAATGCGCGGGCCGGATGCCAAGTGCTTGCTCGGAAGCATGAACCCGCAGGAAATCACAGCCATAGTGGTTCTTCGTTCTGTTCAGGCAATGGCTGCCAGTCGGTACCGATACGTCGCATTGCTTCTCCAGGCCTGACACGGGATTGGCTGGGTGTCTATCCAGATCTGGATAGAGCCGTCGTCCATCCCCTTAGTCACTGAACGGACTTGTTGCCGGCACCATTCTACCACAATCAAGGTAAAAACTACAAGAAATGGCAACGGGACCTGGTTTCACGCCTTTCACGCTCGACCGGTTGCGTTAGACAGCAGCCAACTACCCTTTTCCGGAGAAACCTGGTATAATCGGGCGCTACCAACATAATGAGCAACAGCAAGAGAGCGCCAGCAGTTAGCACTGGCGTATACGGCAGAATAACCAAGGAGTGGACCGATGGAAGAAGTCCAAGCACTTGCCAAGCGGATAGCAGACAACGTAGAGGGTGTCATCGTCGGCAAGCATGAGGCCATACAACTTACGATCATCGCCCTGCTTTGCGAGGGCCATATTCTAATCGAGGACGTACCTGGCACGGGCAAGACCATGCTTGCCAAATCTGTCGCCAGGTCCCTTGGGTGCAGCTTCCGCCGCATCCAATTCACCCCAGACATGCTCCCCAGCGACATTACCGGCGTCTCGATGTTCAACCAGAAGACGCGCGAATTCGAGTTCCGCCCCGGCCCAGTCATGGCCCAGATCGTGCTCACCGATGAGATCAATCGCGCGACACCAAAGACACAATCCGCCCTGCTTGAAGCGATGGAGGAGCATCAGATCACAGTCGATGGTATCACCTACCCTATGGAGGTGCCCTTTCTGGTACTGGCGACGCAGAACCCCATCGAGTACGAAGGGACCTTTCCCCTGCCCGAGGCCCAACTGGACCGCTTTATGATGCGCATTGGCCTGGGTTACCCAGGCTCGGAGGATGAGGTGACGATGTTGGAGCGTCAGCAGCACGCCCATCCGGTCACCCGCATCGAGCAAGTAGTGACGGGCGAAGAGCTTGTTTCGGCGCAGCGACAGATCAAAGATGTTTACCTCAATGATCTGGTAAAAGAGTATATCGTCAGCCTGGTGAACGCCACGCGCAAGCACCCGGATGTCTACCTCGGCGCCAGTCCCCGAGGCAGCATTGCCCTGTACAAGACAGGACAGGCCCGGGCAGCCATATTGGGCCGAGATTACGTCATCCCGGACGACGTGAAGGCATTAGCCATGGTTACGCTGGCTCACCGCCTGATCATCAGCCCGTCAGCCCGCATCAAAAACATAGATCCCCGCGCCGTAATTCAGGAGATCCTTGATAGCACCCCCGTGCCGGGTGCCCGAGTGCGCCCGCAATAGACGTCAGGTCCGATCCCGTGATTGGATGGCGCCTGAACCGATTCCTCAGGAGCGGAGCAGGCGCCATCCGTGCGCCTCATGCAGGCTTTGGACACTGGCGATTCTGAAATCGGAGAAGTGAGAATGCCAAAGGCAGACCTAGTCCTATTACACGCCCCAAGTGTATACGACTTTCGCGAAGAGTCGATTCTGTATGGACCGGTGAGCGATCTGGTGCCGAGCACACCGGTATTCGAGATGTATCCCATCGGCTTGACCACCATCGCCGAGTATCTGGAGCGCTCTGGGTTCCGCGTTCGCATCGTCAATCTCGCGATACGCATGCTCAACTCTGACCGCTTTGACGCTGAAAAGCTAATCCAGAAACTGAAACCTGTCGCATTTGGCATCGATCTGCATTGGATGCCCCACGCGCATGGCGCCATCGAAGTTGCGCGCCTCTGCAAGAAACACCACCCCGACATACCAGTGATGTTTGGCGGCTTTTCCTCTACCTACTATCATGAAGAACTCATCAGCCGTCCAGAGGTCGACTTTGTCGTGCGCGGCGATTCGACCGAGGTGCCCGTCCTGAAACTGATGCAGCACCTGAGCAACCAGCCCGGCGCACCCTCCTTGGACGAGGTCCCAAACCTGACCTGGCAGGATACGGATGGTGATATCCGGGTCAACGAGATCAGCTATAGCCCCGAGAATCTGGATCATGTGCTCATTGACTACAGCTATGTGGTCAAAGCAGTCGCCCGCTACCGGGACCTCGCGAGCGTGATCCCCTTCAAGGGTTGGTTGGGCTATCCGATCACTGCCGCACTGAGCGTCCGAGGTTGCACGCATGGCTGCCGCACCTGCGGTGGCTCAGCCCAGTCGTTTGCAGCCATGCACAACCGCCGCCGCCCGGCCTATCGTGCCCCCGAAGATCTTGCCCAGGACATACAGAATATCGCGCGCTTTAGCAAGGGCCCGGTGTTCATTCTGGGCGACATTCGGCAGGCAGGCAACGAGTACGCAGATCGTTTCTTGCGGGCGATCCGCGGCTACCAGGGTCCGGTCATTCTAGAGCTGTTCAAGGACGCAGACCGCGACTTCATCCGGCGGGTCGCCGAGGCCCTGCCCAACTGGACGCTAGAGATCTCGCTGGAGAGCCACAGCGAAGAGGTTCGGAGAGCTTTTGGGCGGCCCTTCAAGAACGGCCCGATTGAAGACACCATGCGCTATAGCCTGGAGATGGGCGTCAGGCGTCTGGACATATTCTTCATGATCGGCCTGCCCAAACAGGACTACCAGTCGGTGATGGACACCGTCGACTATTGTCGCTACCTGATGACCGACCTCGACCAGGGCCCCCGCCGCCGTCTGATCCCCTTCATCTCGCCGCTGGCTCCCTTCCTGGACCCCGGAAGCCCCGTATTCGAGAACCCAGAGCGCCACGGCTATCGTTTCTTCGCCCGCTCTCTGGAGGAGCACCGTCAGGCGCTGGTACAGCCCAGCTGGAAATATGTCCTCAACTATGAGACCGAATGGATGAACCGCGACCAGATCGTGGATAGCACATACGAGGCCGGACTGCGGCTGAACCGGCTCAAGGCCGAGTGTGGCCTGGTGGATCCAGTTCAGGCGGAGCAGACCGAAGCCCGCATCCTGAAGGCACGACGATTGATCGCCCAGGTGGACGATATTGTGAGTATCGAGGACGCCGAGCGCCGTGAAAAGTTGCTCCAGGCTATCAAGCCCCAGGTGGATGATGCTAACCTATCCACAGTGTGCGACAAGGCCGAGCTGAATGTGCCCTTGCGGGGCATCAAGCTGAACCTACCGAGCACGGCGGCTCTTTTCATCGAGCAGGCGCTGCGGCGGCTCCTGCCCCAGTCTAAAAGGGACGTGGTCCGTTGAGAGAAGTCGCGCAACCCGAGTTTATCATCGTCGGACATATTACACAGGACCTGCTACCAGATGGTGGATTGGGTCTTGGAGGCACTGTCTCATATGCGGCGACCACCGCACAACGCATGGGATATCGCGTCGGAGTGGTTACCAGTACCGGGCCAGATCTTGATGTTGGCCAAGTCCTGCCCTTTGCCCAGATCGCCTGCCGCCGGTCTACCGAGACCACGGTCTTTGAGAATATCTACCTGAATGGTGTGAGGAAGCAGATCCTCCACCAGAGGGCTGCCACCCTACACTGCAATATCATCCCAAGGCAGTGGAGAAAAGCACCGATTGCCCACCTGGGCCCGCTCGACCAGGAAATCGATGAAGGCGTCTTTCACTGTTTCGACGACCAGGTACTGATCGGAGTAACCCCCCAGGGCTTTCTGCGGCGTTGGGACGATCAGGGCCAAATCTCATTCATCGACTGGGAGCCGCCCGAGTCAATCCTGCGGCGTATCAATGTCCTGGTCCTTAGCGAGCAAGATGTACCTGACCCGGACAGCCTGGTTCGCGCCTGGGAGCGATTCATCGACGTGATCGTGGTTACCCGCGCTGAAAGGGGTGCTACCGTGTTCCACGAGGGCGAGTCATGCGACTATCCGGCCCGGCCCGCCGAGCAGGTGGATCCTACGGGTGCAGGTGACGTATTCGCTGCTGCCTTTATGATCCGCCTGATCGAGACAGACGACCCATGTCAGGCGGCCCAGTTTGCTAACACTGTGGCCTCATTTTCGATCGAGGGTCCAGGCGTCAGTGGTATCCCCATGCGCCATCAAGTCGAAGCGTACGTGGCCGAACTGGGTGAGCGACCAACCCCTTGATCAGGTCCAGCGGATTCTTGGTGTTTGGTGCTTATGAAAAGCTATGGTACAATAACAATCGGTGGCAAAGGAACCGGGGCAAACGGATTGCCTGAGGTGTTTGGATAGAAGGGGGGAAAGCACAATGAAAGAACAGATCGAACAGTTCCTGAAACACATCACAGAGGTCAAGGGCTACTCGAGCAATACTCTCGCTGCATATAACAACGATTTGACGCAATTCTTGTCGTTTCTACGGGGGCGCATCGACGGATGGGAGCAGGTCAACCGGCAGATCATCATTGACTACATCATGTCTATGAAATCCGATCAGGAGTACGCCTCCTCCACTGTGGCGCGCAAGGTAGCCGCCATCAAATCTTTCTTCCATTACATGCTGGACAGAGGTGAACTCGAGGACGACCCGACGGCAACATTGGATTCACCCAAGGTGCGCAAGCGCCTGCCAAAGGCCATCCCTGCCAAGGATCTGGAGCGCCTGTTGAACGAGCCTGCCAAAGAGCAGACCCCAAAGGCACTACGAGATCGGGCATTGATGGAGGTGCTATATGCCACAGGGCTTCGCGTGACCGAACTGGTTTCACTCGATGTTGACGACGTCAACCTCGCTTCCGCCACGCTGCGCATTGTACGTCCCAAGGACAAAGCAGAGCGAATTGTGCCGATACACGAAAGGGCATTGGAGCCCTTACATGACTATCTCGAGCGCGGGCGAATGCAGCTTATGCGAGACCCGGACGAGTCGGCGCTCTTTTTGAACCACCGTGGGCGGCGGCTGACAAGGCAGGGCCTGTGGCTGATCGTGAAGCACTACGTCCGCGAGACGGGCATCACCGAGGATGTCACACCCCAAACATTGAGACACACCTTCGCGGCCCACCTGGTCGAGAAGAAGGCAGACCTGGAGTACGTGCAGGAGCTGCTCGGACACGCGAACATCTCGACTACCCAGGTCTACACCCAGTTGGGCAGTGATGAGGCAGACGCTAAAGGGTAGATGGATTCTCAGAGTTGCGATTCAATCCAGCACAAGGGGGAAGCGGCATGCGCTACATAGAAAAAGCCATGGGCGACAATGAGCACATACTTTACAGGACGCACCAGCACTTTATCGTCCTGTTTCTCAGGGTGTTTGCCTCCCTGTTTGCTTTTCTCGTGTTCCTCGCGATGGGTTTGGTGGTGCTCTTGCTGAATACTGGAGAGGGTGGTAATCAGGTCCGATTTGTCATCGGCGTGATTGCGCTGGGTAGCCTGGTCATGCCTGGCTATCTAATCGTCTCCGCCTGGCTCGAGGGCCTACGTGGAGAGGATCTGGTAAAGAGAATCTGGCGCGCAGCCCTGGCGGGGATAGCGATCCTGATATTTGCCCTATTGCTGATGTTCAGCTCAGCGACTAGGTTCACTGGCTGGGCTGCTATCGTGGTGGCTCTGGTCCCGGCCGTGGAGGTATTCCGCATTGTGCTCGATTGGCTGAACGAGCGCTACATCATTACCAATCGGCGAGTTATGGAGGTGCGCGGCATCATCAACAAGAATGTGCGCGACTCGGCCCTGGAAAAGGTGAACGATGTGGAACTCAACCAATCCATCGTCGGCCGCATGTTGGGCTATGGTACCGTGCAGATCATCACCGGCTCGGATATCGGCGTAAACGAATTCCACCGCATCTCCAATCCGGTCCGCTTCAAGCGGGAGATGCTCAATGCCAAGGAGGATTATCACCAGGCGGGCTTGGATGATGGCGATGAAGCTCGAATCTCGCGCACGGTCTCCGCAACGAGCAAGGCCGCCAAGCCAGGAGACGCCGAACCAGCCAAGGGCGAGATTCCGGAACTGATCGCCGAACTGGATCAACTGCGCCAGCAGGGGATCATCACCGAAGAGGAATTCAAGGCCAAAAAGACCGATCTGCTTGCCCGGCTGTGAACCGCATAGCGGCAGTCGGCACTGAACGGTGAAGGGATAGAATATGGGACAGTACTATACGCGCGAACAATACGAAGCAGCCGCCGAGTTTGTCAGGAGCAGGAGCAGCACCGAGCCCAAGGTCGGTCTTATCCTGGGCTCGGGGTTGAACGCACTAGCCGAATCTGTGCGCAGCGCCGACGCAATCCCCTATCCCGAGATCCCGCACTTCCCCAAGCCAACTGTCGAGGGACACGTAGGGCGGCTGGTCATGGGCACCCTGGAAGACACGCAGGTCATGATCATGCAGGGTCGGGTCCACTTTTACGAAGGGTATCCGATGTCACAGGTGGTATTCCCCGTCCGCGTGATGCAGGTCATGGGTATTGAGACCTTGATCGTGACCAACGCCGCTGGAGGCCTGGATCCTGCCTTCCAACCGGGTGACCTGATGCTGATCACCGACCACCTGAATCTCGTGGGAATGGGAGGAAGCAATCCCCTCTTCGGCCCAAACGATCCTTCGCTGGGTCCGCGCTTCCCTGACATGTCTCAGGCCTACGATCCAGAGCTTGCCCGCATGGCAGTGGAGGTCGCCCAGCAGCACGATATCCCGCTGCGCCAGGGGATCTATGCCGGGCTGGCGGGTCCCTCCTTCGAAACCCCTGCCGAGATCCGGTTCCTGCGCATCATCGGTGCCGATGCAGTTGGCATGTCTACAGTAACCGAGGTAACCGTCGCCCGCCATGGAGGGATACGCGTACTGGGTGTGTCAGGGATCAGCAATGTAGCCCTTGCCGAGCCGGACGCGGATCACGAGACCAGTCACGAGGAGGTCTTGGCAGCAGGGCAACAGATTGTGCCCCGGCTATCGGCTCTGATCCGCGGCGTACTGGCGAAACTGAATGACGGGCACTAGTCTATACTACGGACTGCCCATGTTCCAAAGGGAACAATCGGGCGTTTCCCTGGATTGTTGAGCTTGCCCGACACGGAGTAGTGCATGGATCAGGTCCTAGCTATACTGGCAGAGTACCAGTGGTTGATATACGCCATTCTGGGCATTGTCCTGCTCTTCTTTCTACGTCGCGCACTTCTGGCGCGGCGCGAGGGCGCGCGTTCGCTCTTCAAACTGGAGCAGGAACAGGCACGAACGCGCTACAGCCGTAGCGTGACCATATCTGCGATAATTCTCCTACTCATCGCAGCGGTCTTTATCCTGAGCAACCCGGTACTTCCCGGGCCGACGCCCACGCTGGAGCCTACTCCTACTGAGACGTCTGGCCCGCTGGTCGCGGCAACACTGACGCAGACACCACCTCCTGCCACCATGACCCCGACAGCTACCGCCACACCGCTGCGTCCCACCCGGGCCGTCAGGCCGACAGATACGCCGATCGCGGACGTTACCGAGACACCCGTGGTTAGTGTGCCATCCTGCCCAAATCCGAATGTGCGAATCACCTCACCGGGCGTAAATCAGATTGTACAGGGCATAATTCCCGTGCGCGGTACGGCCAACATCGCCGACTTTCAGTACTACAAAGTAGAGGTAGGCCCGGGTAGCAACCCCAAGGACCACGAATGGACGGTGGTTGGTACCCTGCACGAGAATCCAGTCAGCGGTGGTGTATTGGAGACATTCAACGGCGGCGCATATCCTGCCGGCACCTATACGCTGCGGCTGGTGGTGGTAGATCAAACAGGCAACTACCCGCAACCTTGCCGGGTAACCGTCATCATCCAGTGATCGAGTCCTGATCCTTCGTGAGCGATATTACTACACCCAAGAGTACTGAGCAGGCCGGTATCGCCCATGCTGCCAGCCTGATTGCCCTGGGCAGCATTGCCAGCCGCGTGCTCGGGCTGTTCCGTGAGCAGCTCATCGCCTACCTCTTTGGGGCCACCGGTTTGGTGAGTGCCTTTGGCATCGCCACCAAAGTGCCCAAGATGATCTACGAACTCCTTGTAGGCGGCATGCTCAGCGCTGCCCTGGTGCCGGTGTTCAGCCAGGTAAGTGAGCAAGAGGGGAAGGCCGCCCTCTGGGCCCTGTTCAGCCGCGTGGCGAGTTTGTTGGCAATCGTGCTGGCTGCGCTGGTGCTGCTGCTTGAGGCCCTGGCCCCGCAGGTAGCCTGGCTACTGGGCGGCGGCTTTGAGCCAGAGCTGCAGGCTGCACTGGCGCGCATGCTCCGCATCCTGACCCCGGCAGTGCTCATGTTTGGCCTCTCGGGTGTGGTGACCGGCCTGCTCTACACACTCCAGCGATTCGCCTACCCTGCCTTTGCCGCCGCAGTCTTTAATCTGGGGATCATCATCGCCGCACCTCTCCTGGCCGGTCGCATGGACGCCTATAGCTTGGCAGTCGGCGTGCTCCTGGGCTCAGTGCTGCAATTGCTCATCCAGATTCCCGCCTTGCGCGACGTGCGATTTCGCTTCAGGCTAGAACTGTCCAACCCAGCCTTGCGCCGCATCCTGGTGCTCTACTTGCCAATCGCCCTGGGGCTCGTCGTGAGCAACATACAGGTGGCCATAGACCAGCGGCTGGCGTCGGCCACCGGCGAGAGCAGTATCGCCTGGATGGACCGGGCGACGACCTTGATCCAACTACCGCACGGCATGGTAGCAGTCGCGATTAGCCTCGCAGTGCTGCCCACGCTGTCACGGCTGAGCGCTGCTGACGACAGCGAGGGCTTTCGTAGAACGCTAGGCCTGGGTATTCGGCTGGTGTTGGTGCTAATCGTGCCCGCAACGCTGGGATTGCTGGTGCTGGCAGATCCGATCACCTCGCTGCTCTTTGAGCATGGCCGGTTCACAGCGCGGGATACGTTTTGGACTGCCTGGGCGCTACGCTACTACTTGGCCGGCCTGATCTTTGCCGCCATTGATTGGCCCCTCAACTATGCATTCTACGCCCGTCAGGATACCCTGACCCCAGCCCTGGTTGGTGTATTGAGTGTGGTTGTCTATCTGGCGGTGGCGCTAGCGTTGCGCAAGCCAATGGGGATGCTGGGCCTGGTTCTGGCTGATTCGGCCAAGCACTTTAGCCATGCCACTACCATGCTGGTCCTCACCTGGCGCCGCATTGGCGATATGTCTGACCAGCGGCTAGGGACGACAGTGGCCAAGGCACTGATCGCATCCGCAGCAATGGCGGCCCTGATCGCCCTCGTGCTGAGTGCCACCGATCGCTTTGGAGGCCTGGGCGGCTTGCCGGGACAATTGCTTGCCGTGATACTGCCTGGTGGCATTGGTATCCTGGCCTATCTGGGGCTCGCTTATGTGCTGCAGATAGAGGAGATATCCAGGCTCAGCACCATAATTCGTAAGCGGCTGAGGGGCTCGAATCTTGACTAGAGTGCGAGACTCGAGTATAATCAAAGTGTATTTATGGCAAACCGAGTGCGTACCAGAGCGACCCACCAGCCGATTTTCACGTAAGAAGGGACGTTGGCACAAGTGCCCGATCGTCGCACAGTAGATGATCTGACAATAGAAGAGCTGGAGCAACTCCTCATAGTCAAGCGGCGGGAAGCCCGTGCGGAGCGGGTACGCCGGCTGGGCCAGCTCGGTCGCTTGCCGGCACAGGCGGCCATCCCCCACGAGGACCTGGCCTCCTTTGTCCCGAGCGCTGAGGCTGATGGCGCAATCCCTGAGCGGGACTTGAAGGGCATCCGCCCCTTTGAGGTCGAGCCAGTTGGGCGCAAAGGCCGAAAGAAGCAGAAAAAGCGCCAGGCCCGCAGCCGTCTGGGGCGCCTGCGCGACAGGACATTATTGGTTCTGGAGGTAGGCGCACTACTCGGACTGGTGGCAGTACTGATTGTCTCGTTTCTGAATATTCGCGAGCTCAACGACGACTATGCAGAAGCCGGCGCCCTGCCACTGACGCCAACCGAAGAACCAACGGCTGCAGCGATGGACATTCTGCCCGGGGGGCACGCCCCTCCTGAAGACAGTGGGAGCATACCCTCACATCTGCGCGGCCTGGTCGAAGGAGAGGAACCGCTTTCCGTTCCTATCCCCACTCCCGGGCCAGAAGCGCCAACCCGTATCGTGATCCCCGCCATCGAGGTAGATGCCCTGATCGTCGAGGGAGATAGGCCGGAACAACTAAAGCTGGGGGTAGGGCACTATTTGAATGGCGTCGATCCTGGCGAACGGGGTAACATGGTGCTGTCGGCGCACAATGACATCTATGGCGAGATCTTCCGCCACCTGGATGATCTGGAGCTGGGCGACGAAGTGACCGTCTATGCTGGAGACCGACCCTATCGCTATATCGTCAGGGCCAAGCAGATCGTGGACGAAGACCAGGTCAGCGTCCTGGCCTCCACAACCAAGCCGGTAACGACCCTTATCTCGTGCTACCCATACATGGTTGACACACACCGCATCGTGGTGATTGCTGAATTGCAGTAGAAGATAGGACTGGCGAACCGTCCGAGAGAGCAGCACGCCAGATCAACAAAAATAGAGGGAGACCTGTAGAATGGCCAAGAAATCACGACGGGCCCGCCGTCAGGCTCGCACGGCAGCCCAGCCAGTGCGCATCGCACAGCCGACTGCAACGCTGGCGTCGGCGCAAACATCCAAAGAAGTGGACTTTCCCGAGGAGTATCACTACGTCATCGAGGATCTGAAACGCATCGCGATCACGGCTGTCGCCCTGCTGGTGTTGCTGATCGTTCTGGCTCTTCTCCTAAGCTAGGAGACACGGCAGTCCGAGCCGATTTTCATCTTGATGATCACCGTACAAGATCGGCCCCCTGTGCGGCGGGCCGATTTCCTTTGCAGGTGTCAGCATGGAAATGCAATACTGTCCCAAGTGCGGAGCAAAGATGGTTTGGCGCTCGACGGGCGATCGTCCACGCCCCATCTGCCCCGAGTGTGGCTTTGTATTCTACCTCAACCCTGTAGTGGGCGCTGGGGCCCTGGTTGAAACGGATGGGCGAGTTGTACTCGTGCGCCGCGGCGTGGAGCCGAAAGCCGGCTACTGGAGTCTGCCGGCGGGCTATGTCGAAGCCGACGAGATGGCCGAAGAAGCCGCAGTCAGGGAGATGCAGGAAGAAACAGGTCTAGAGATCGAGATCGATGATCTGCTGGGTGTGTACTCCTTCGGCAAAGAACCGCAGACCGGCGTCCTGATACTATACTCGGCCAACGCCGTTGGCGGCAAGCTCCGGGCAGGGGACGATGCCCAAGAGGTCAGGACCTTTGACCCGAGCGACATGCCGCCGGATGACCAGATTGCGTTCCACACACACCTGCAGGCGCTGCGCGATTGGCGGCGCGCACGAGCCATCATATATCGCAAGGCAACGCCCGATGACCATCTGCATGTTGCAGAGCTGAACCTTCGCTACCCCGAGGTTGGAGACGTTTGCCTGAGCTATGCCACTGCACCAGATCGCGAGGTGCTGCTTGCCTGGGACCGCGATCAATTGGTGGGTATTGCGTGCGTCACTCACCGGGCGTGGCAGCATTCAGCCAACATCGACCAGATCTTTGTCCGGCCCGGCTACCGGCGCTGGGGCATCGCAACTCACCTGGTGGGACAGGCAATTGCCCACGCCCGCCAGCAGCACATGCAGGCGCTGCTAGCCGCTGCCCCCGTCACAAATCCGATCCTGCTGGTCTATCTCAAGTCGGGGTTCCGGGTAAGTGGTTTCATTGATGCCTACTACCCTCCCGGTCGTAAAGCGCCGGTCACTGCCCTGTTCCTGGCATACGACTTGGGTTGATCGCGCCTAAGCGGTTGGGCATACCCCCGACTGGACAGAGCCCTCCAATTCTGCGATCCGCCGGATGCCACGGCAAGCCGCTGTCGCCGCTGAACAGGCCTATTCTGTCCTCTCGATCTTTTCCATGGGTGCCATGCCAGCCATCAGCCGCTTGAGCCCCACACCGGCAAAGGCAACAGTCACCTGCTCATCTCCACCTGCTGGCTTGCTCTCGACGACGATGCCCTGACCAAAGACCTCGTGCTGAACCTCATCGCCGGTCTCAAAGTGAGGTACACTCGGCTGGGAAGGCTCGGCGGGCGAGGGCCGTGCCCGTATGCCGGGCGAGAACCGGGTAAACCCTGTGCTTCTCTTCCCCATGAAACGCCCCGCACCAATGTCCAGGCTTTGCTGTCGCGCTGACTGTCTCCTCTCGCGTCCCTTGACCAGATGCTCGGGAACGTCGCGCAGGAAGCGAGAGGGTTCGCGGATCGAGCTCTCACCGTAAAGTGTACGCCGGAAGGTATGCAGGAAGTAGATCCGCTCCTTGGCTCTGGTGACACCCACGTAACAGAGCCTTCGCTCTTCCTCCATTTGCTCCGGATCATCCATCGAACGGCTGTGGGGGAAAAGGCCCTCCTCCATGCCGACCACAAACACTACCGGAAACTCCAGCCCTTTGGCAGAGTGCAACGTGAGCAGGGTGGGAGCATCCACCTGGTCATCAAGGTTGTCCACATCCGAAACCAGCGCAACCTCCTCTAGGAAGGTAGTCAGCGCCGTCTCTACCGGCAGATCGGCATAGTCGCGCGCCACTGTCCGAAGCTCCATGATATTCTCCCAGCGGATCTGTCCCTCGTCAGTGCCATCCTGGACGAATCGCGCATAGCCCGTGTGCTCGAGCAAATAGTCCAGGAGCTCCAGCAGGTTCAGCTCGTGCCGCGCCCGAGTCAGATCCTCCATCATGGTCGTGAACTCTGTCAGGGCGCGCCTGGCGCGGGTAGCAAAGGGTCCTGAAACGCCTTCCTCGTCCTCGGTAAGGACCTGAAGCGCAGCGTAGAGTGGCACACCCATCTCCTCTGACCATCGCACCAAGCTGCCCAGCGTCTTCTGGCCAATGGCCCGCGGCGGCACATTGATGATGCGCATCAGTCCCACACCATCATACGGATTGTGAAGGACGCGCAGGTAGGCAAGGACGTCCTTGATCTCCTTTCGCTCGTAGAAACGCGTCGCGCCCACCAGCTTGTAGGGTACCCCACGCCTGATGAATGCATCCTCAATGGGTCGCGATTGGGCGTTTGTGCGGTACATCACCGCACAGTCCCCGAACTGCGCCTCTCCCTGGGATACAAGTCGCCGGATCTCGCTCACAACCATGTCGCCCTCTTCTTGCTCGTCATAGGCCTCGAGGACGACAGTCTGCGGGCCGCCATCCCTATCGGTGAAGAGCCGTTTCGGGTGACGGTGCACGTTGCGCGCGATGACGGCATTTGCAATATCGAGGATGGTTTGAGAGGAGCGGTAATTCCTTTCCAGCATCACCACTCGGGCATGCGGATAGTCGTCGCGAAAGCGGGCCACGTTTCGATAGTCAGCCCCGCGAAAGCGGTAGATCGACTGATCTTCGTCACCCACCACAAATAGGTTGGCCCGATCGCCCGCCAAGAGCTTGACCAATTCGTACTGGGCCATGTTCGTGTCCTGCCACTCGTCAACGAGGACAAAAGGATAGCGACGCTGATATTTCGCTCTCGTCTCCGCATCCCGGCTGAACAACTGAACCGTCTTCATCAACAAGTCGTCGAAATCCAGAGCGCCGTTCTCCGTCAGCATCTCCTGGTAGCGTTCGTAGACGCGCTTGGCTACCTCCTCCCGGTAGGTACCAGCGCGCATCTCAGCCGGGAGCACAAGTTCATTCTTGGCATAGGATATGTGGCGGAGCATCGCCCGGGGGCGAAAACGCTTGTCGTCGAGATTCAGGCTTCGGATGGCCTGTCTCGCCAGGCTGCGCTGGTCTCCGCTGTCATAGATGACGTACTGCGGCGAGATACCGGCCGCTTCGGCCTCTTGCCGCAGGATGCGCGCGCAGATGGCATGGAAGGTGCCAATCGTCAGCTTGCGGAACTGCTCGCCCAACAGATCGTAGAGCCGGGCCTTCATCTCACGAGCGGCCTTGTTGGTAAAGGTGACAGCCATGATCTGCCATGGCGGGACGCCATACTCCTTGACCAGATAGGCCACCCGGCGGGTCAACACCCGGGTCTTGCCGCTGCCAGGCCCGGCCAATACCAGCACTGGACCTTCCACAGTCTCTACGGCATCCCGCTGCGCCGCATTTAGTCCTGCCAAGACACCTTCCGCATCCACCATAAAGTCACTTCCCCTGTGTGTTCCCAATCCTCTTCTCTTCGCGTGGGCCTGCCCGCCCAACACGGGCCCATATGCCTGCGTGGCTTGCCGAAACCTTGCTATCCATAGACACACGCAAGCTGCACCATTTTATCATCGTTCTACTCAGCGGGCCAATGAAAGCACGCCCACAACTGATCTCTACGCCCTGATCGCTGTGAATCTGTTGGCGGTCCAGGCCAAGATTGACGAAGCCGACGACTTGGGCTATAATTGCAGAGTGATATGGCTGATAAGGCGAAAGATGAGCGCGAAATTCGGGCACCCAAAGTGGTGGCTATCGGCGGGGGTACGGGCCTGGCGACCCTGCTGCGCGGCCTCAAGACCCACACCCCGCACATTACTGCCATTGTCACGGTGGCCGACGACGGTGGCTCGTCCGGCCGTCTGCGCCGCGAACTGGGACTCTTGCCGCCAGGTGACTTTCGCAATTGCATAGCCGCGCTGGCCAAAGACGAGGCACTGATTACCCAGCTCTTTCAGTACCGTTTTGGGCAAGGGGAAGCGCTCAAGGGGCACAGTTTCGGCAATCTCTTTATCACGGCCCTGGCAGCTGTAACGGGCAGTTTCGAGCGGGCCATACTGGAGGCAAGTCGCGTTCTGGCAGTGCAGGGACGCATACTGCCTGCCACTCTGGAGGATGTGACACTCGTTGCCGATCTCCAGGTTGTGAACGACGCCGCATCTTCGAATTTGGCTCGTGTCAAGGGTGAATCGGCCATACCACAAGCGAGGCAGCCCATAGAGCGCGTCTTCCTCCAACCTGAGGAGGCGCGGGCTTTTCCAGAGGCTGTGCGGGCTATCTTGGACGCCGACCTCATCATCGCCGGGCCAGGAAGCCTATTCACGAGCATCCTGCCCAGCTTGCTCGTCAGAGATGTCCGGCGAGCGATTGAGGCCTCTTCAGCCAGGAGGCTCTACGTGTGTAACGTGTCCACGCAACCAGGAGAGACAGATGGATTCGACGTGGGCCAGCATATGAGCGCGTTGCAGCGTCACCTGGGGCCAGGCATCTTTACCACTGTGTTGGCGAACAACAGGCCGCGCAAGAGTCAGGAAAACCAGCACCTGGCGCCTGTCGAGTTGCACTACCCGCTTGATGCAGGTTACGATGTGATTGCTGCCGATGTGGTGGATCCGGCTGTGCCGTGGCGGCATGACCCAGGCAAACTTGCCGAGCAATGCATGCGTCACTTCTATAATCAGCAGATTGATGATTGATAACGAGGAGGTAAAACGATGAAGACTGCCGTAGACGTAATGACCAAGCACGTCGTGGACATCCAGCCTGACGCCACTGTTAGCGATGCCATCGAAAAGATGAGAGAGTGGAATGTCTCGAGTCTACTGGTCCGACGCCAGGATTCCACCGACACCTGGGGTTTCATGAGTCGCAAGGATGTACTTGAGAAGGTCGTGGCCCGTGGACTGGATTCCGACGCAGTGCATGTCTATGAGATCATGACCAAGCCCGTGATCACCGTCCCGCCAAATTGCAGTCTTCGCGACTGCGCCGCATTAATGGTACGGGCTGACATCCGTCGCGTGCTTGTCTTTGACGGTCAAGACATTGTGGGCATCGTTAGCAGCAGCGACATCTTTAACGTAACATAGTCTGTTCAGGGTGGCAAACCCCTGTAAAACCAAAGGAGGTCAATTGATGAAGATACGAGTAGGAATCAATGGATTTGGACGGATTGGCCGGCAGGTATTCCGAGCTATCTGGGAACGCTATCCCGATGATCTCGAAGTCGTCGGTGTCAACGACCTGACCGACAATCAAACACTGGCGAATCTACTGAAGTATGACTCCAATTATGGACGTTTCCCTGCCGATATCCAGATCACCGAGGGCAGTTTCTTGGTGGGTGGCAAACAGGTAAGGACCTTCGCTCAGTTCGATCCCAGCCAGATTCCCTGGAAGGATCTGGGCGTGAGCATCGTCGTGGAAGCCACGGGCGCCTTTCGGGACGGCGAACAGGCAGCATTGCACCGCGACGTGGCCGGCGCACAGAAGGTCATCATCACCGCACCAGCCAAGCCGGCCGATAGCGTGGACTGGACGGTTGTGCTAGGTGTCAATCAAGAAGAATATGAACGCGACAGACACCATATCATCTCCAATGCTTCCTGCACAACCAACTGCCTGGCGCCTGTAGCCAAGATTCTGCACGAGACTTTCGGCATCCGCCGGGGCCTGATGACGACTATCCACTCTTACACCAACGATCAGCGCATCCTGGACCTGCCTCACAAGGACCCCAGGCGCGCCCGGGCAGCAGCAGTGAATATCATCCCAACCACCACCGGCGCAGCCAAAGCAGTGTCGTTAGTCATCCCTGAACTGGAAGGCAAGTTCGATGGATTTGCCCTCCGGGTACCCACGCCCACCGTCTCCATCATTGACTTTGTCGCCGAGCTGGAAGAAGAGGTCACCAAGGAACAGGTCAACGATGCATTCCGGGCTGCAGCCGAAGGAGATCTGAACGGAATCCTGAGCTACAGCGAGGATCCATTGGTCTCGATGGATCTCAAAGGTGACGAGCACTCATCCATCGTCGATGGCCCGCTAACCAACATCATCAATGGAAATATGGTAAAGGTTGTTGCCTGGTACGACAATGAGTGGGGGTATTCCTGCCGGATTGCCGACTTGGCGCATTTCCTGGCTTCCAAAGGCAAGGTGTCTTTAGACCAGGCCTAGTGCGCTGCTTTGCACCAGGGTTGCTCCCACGCAAAGCGTGGGAGCAAAGCCATTCTTCAGTCAGGCGTTCCGGCAAGTTTCTTCGGTTTGATAGACAACGGCGTCAATCGAGACAGGAGGAAGACCATGACCGTAAGAGTGGCGATCAATGGCTTTGGCCGTATTGGTCGACAGGTATTCAAGATCCTGCACCAGCAGCACGCCGATGAGCTGCCGATTACCCACATCGGCGTCAGCAATCCAAACGCGACCGAGAACCGGGCACTCTTGCTCAAATACGACTCGAACTACGGGACCTTTGATGCTGATGTCCAGGTCGAGACTCGCGGTCATAAGAACTCGATCATCGTCGATGGTCGCGAGATGAAGATCGTTGGGCGGAACCCCCATGGTCCCGTGCCAGATTGGGACCGTCTGGGTGTGGACCTGGTCATCGAGGCCTCTGGGCACTTTAAGGGGCGGGGACACCTACACCTCACCGGTGGGGCAAGGCGCGTCATCATCACCGCCCCGGACACCAAAGCAGACGTGATGGTAGTGGTGGGCATCAACCACACCGATTATGATCCAGCCCAGCACTTTTCGATCTCGAGCTGCTCGTGCACCACCAACGGCGTCGCTCCCGTGGCAAAGGTGCTGAACGACCACTGGGGTATCAAGCAGGGCTTGATGACCACCATACATGCCTACACCGGAAGCCAGCCGATCCTGGACCACGTAGCAAACGACCCCCGCCGGTCTCGTTCGGCGGCTACCAATATCGTGCCG
>P_1C_Sed_1_UnCtyDRAFT_1000031_pt1 | contig 20419 bp, 15 predicted proteins | sample Pon1CUnioCityCA_6_FD_11282 | JGI IMG/M metagenome (IMG submission 11282) | reverse complement strand
GGGCATTCAGATCTGTGTGGACATTATCAATGCCTGCAAGGAAATCGAGGGCGTGCATGGCGTGCACATCATGGCCATCGAGTGGGAAGAGGCAGTGGACAGCATCGTCAAGGCATGCCAGATCGGGCCCAAGTACGACCCGGCTCGGCAGGCTACATAGTATGCCTGATCACTGCTATCCTTGGCCCGGACTATGCAACTAGGAGTTGCCCATGACTGTTAGATTCAAGACCGATCTCGCCCGCGAGATCAGAGAGCGTTCTGGCGAAAACGTCTTTTTGTGCTACCAGTGCAAAAAGTGCACGGCTGGCTGTCCGGTGGCACCATACTTTGACCTCACACCCAACGAGGTACTGAGGGCTTGCCAGTTCGGACAAGCGGACCTCGTGCTCAACTCGCGGACCATCTCCATCTGCGCGGCATGCGAGACCTGTTCTACCCGCTGCCCGCAGGGCATTGACATCGCCCGCATCATGGACGAGCTGGAAATCATGGCCCAAGATATGGGCATCAAGTCCAAAGCGCCGACGGTGCCCATGTTCTACAAATCGGCGAACCGTGGCATTGACTGGTTTGGGCGCATGTGGGAACTTGGCTTGATGGCTGAGCTCTATATCCGCGAGTTCTTTGCCGGGGAGCTGGACTTTGGACAGCTATTCAAGTACGACATTACTACGGCAGTCAAGATGCTACGGTCGGGCAAGCTGAAGATCCTGCCCTCCATCGCCCGGCGTGCGCGCAACGGACGGCAGCGAGAAAGCCTGGAGCCAGATATGATGCCAGGTTATCCCGAAACACGACGAGAAGGCCCTCGCGAGACAACTGCCGACCTCATCTCCTACTATCCTGGCTGTAGCCTGCACGCCACCGGGATCGAGTTCAATATGTCGACCAAGGCGATCGCTGAGAAGCTGAACCTGAATCTGGTGGAGCCAGAAGGCTGGGTGTGTTGCGGCACATCGCCAGCGCACAACACGAACTACTACCGGTCCATCAAGCTACCCATGCAGACGCTGGCCATTGCTCGGGAGCTGGGCCATAGCTATATGACGATGCCATGCGCTGCCTGCTTCTCGCGCTTCCGCATCGCCATGCACGAAGTGCAGAATGACCCCGAGCTGAGGCAAAAGATCGCTGAGGATATCGGATACGAGTTCAGTGGCGGTATCAAAGTTGACAACCTGCTGGACACCGTCACCGACCGGGTAGGCTACAAAGCGGCAGCGAAGCCGGTAGTCAAGCCGCTGCACGGACTGAAGGTCGCCAGCTACTATGGATGCCTGCTTACCCGCCCACCTGACGTGACCAAGGCGGAGCACCCCGAGTATCCAATGAACATGGACCACCTGATGGAAGCGCTTGGGGCCGAGGCAGTAGATTGGTCGTACAAGACCGACTGCTGTGGTGGCTCTCTCTCCCTGAGCACGCTCGAGATAGCCCTCGACCTCAGCCAAAAGATCCTGAAGAACGCGATCGAAGTCGGCGCCGACGTCATCGTCACCGCCTGCCCGCTGTGTCATGCCAACCTGGACCTGCGCCAGAAACAGATAAATGACCAGTTCGGCGGCCAGTTTGACATTCCTATCGTCTACTTTACGCAACTCATGGGCGTGGCCTACGGCCTGGATGCCAAGAAACTGGGTATGGACAAGCACTTTTCCGACGCCATCGGACTCTTGAAGACCAAGGGATTGCTCGCTGGTTGAATAGACGACCCCAAACAAGAGCCCGCGCCCTGAGCGCGGGCTCTTGATGAGAGAGCGATGCCCCGGAGGCTGATGGTCAGTTCACAAGGAGAAAAATCAAAAAAGGAGGTTAGACGAGCGTGAAGTTAACTGACAAACCTGTGACCGCTTTTCTCGATGAACTGGCGAGCGATGCCCCCGCCCCGGGCGGTGGGAGCGTGGCTGCGCTTAGCGGAGCGCTGGGAGCCGCGCTGGTAAGCATGGTGTGCAACCTAACACTCGGCAAGAAGGGCTACGACGATGTCCAGGACGACATCAAGAACCTGCTGACCAAGTCGGAGGCACTCCGGGCCAAGCTGGCAGGCCTGCTGGAAGAGGATGTCAAGGCCTACACAGGCTACTCGCAAGCGGCCAAGATGCCGCGCAGCACTGACGAGGAAAAGGCAGAGCGGCAGAAAGTCATGCAGGCAGCCCTGAAGGTTGCGACAGATGTGCCCCTGACGATCGCTGAGGCAGCGGTCGAGGTCATGGATCTATGCATGCCTGCCGCCGAAAAGGGCAACAAATGGGCGGTGAGCGACGCCGGTGTGGCCGTGCTGATGGCCGAGGCTGCCCTGAGGAGCGCTGCCCTGAATGTGCTCATTAACCTCGGGACGCTCAAGGATGAGGAGTTCGTTGCGGACCGGCGCGCCAAGCTTGACTCGCTGCTGGAGGGCAAAGGCGTGACGCGTGACGAAATCTACGACTACGTCGTGAGCAAGCTGTAATCGACGGACTTGGGTCCGCGGACTGCGAGTCAACGCCAACAGATTGGCCCAGATCTACATATGCATAACGCGAGGTCTATCGTTTTTGCTCCTCACGTCGCTCCCGTGGCGATCATGGAGCGCAAGACCGAGAGGGACGGTCCTGGACAGAGCGTCCAGTCGTCCCTCTCGAGTGTAAATCGGAATCTTTGCCGACGTAACAGCGCCAGCCAGTTAGTCTTGGGCTGCGCCTCCGCCACGCTGCGCGATGTCGCTGAGGCCGACGGGTGTAACACTGACCGGCATGACCTTGCTCGCCTGCTTGCTACCGACCCGCACGAGCCGCTCCGCTGCCGTCAGGGTGTTCCGCATCAGCATCACGTTGGTCATCGGGCCTGNGCCGCCGGGCACAGGAGAGATGGCNCCCGCCACTTCCTTGGCAGCCTCATAGTCGACGTCGCCCACCCAGCGGTCGTCCAGCTTGGCNAAACCAAAGTCGAGCACTGTCGCTCCGGGCTTGATCATGTCGGCCTTGATGAGGTGCGCCACACCTGTGACGCTGACCAAGATGTCAGCCTCTCGGGTCATAGCAGCCAGTGGCCGGGTGTGAAGGTCGCAGATCGTCACCGTGGCCCAGTGGCGGCTGAGCAGCAACGACATAGGCTTGCCGATGAGGTTGCTAGCGCCGACGATCACCGCCCGCTTGCCGTCGATTTCGATGTCGTTGCGCTTGAGCAACTCCAGACCACCCAGGGGGGTGGCAGGTACAAAGTACGGCCCCACATTCTGCGGCTGGTCGACGAAAGCCGCCCTGGCCAGGCGCCCCGCGTTCAGGGGATGCGCGCCGTCCACGTCCTTGGCAGGGTCCATTGCCTCAATCACCGCTTCCGGCCTGATGCCTTCTGGGAGCGGCTGCTGCAATATGATGCCGTGTACGTCTTGGTCGTCGTTGAGCTTGCGGATCAGCCGGACGACCTCCTCCTCGCTAGCCTCAGCGGGCAGGGAGTGGGCCTCAAAGCCAACGTCCGTCTTCTTGCAGGTCCGCTCAATCATGCCAGCATAGCTAACAGAGGCCGGGTCATTGCCCGCGCGAACCAGGGCGAGTGTCGGGATCGTGTTCCACGCCGTCTTGAATGCCGCCACCTCTTTCTTGATCTCAATCTGCAACTGCTGCGAGACTTTTCGTCCGTCAAGTACCTTTGCCATTGTTATCCTCCTTCTTGGTTCGATTGCTTTTGCCTTACGATGTCTATTCTATCATGGCAGCCCGAACCTGTCATCGTGCTAAATAACCATTCACGAAGGAAACTTGTACGTACGAACACTGGCCCTCACAAGTGCTTATGGTCTGCGTATTCCGCGGGATTGCAATCTCCCAAGTTGCGTAGCGTCTTCTACGCATTTTGGCGTAGGGCACATAGGATGGTATAATGGTCCTCATCGCCACGCATCAAGGATAGTGCCATGGGAGATACCATTAGGATATTGCTGGCAGACGACCATGCAGTCGTGCGACAGGGCACACGAGAACTGCTGGAGCAGCAGGACGATCTCGAGGTTGTCGCTGAGGCCAGTGATGGGAAAGAAGCTGTCCAGCTAGCTCTCAGAGAGAATCCTGACGTGGTGATCATGGATTTTTCCATGCCCGAGTTGAATGGCATTGAGGCCACCAGACAGATCAAAGCGGTGGCTCCTGGCATCGCGGTGCTGGTTCTAACGGCATACGACAGCGACCAGTATATATTTGCCTTCCTCTCTGCAGGCGCAGCAGGATACTTGCTGAAGGACGTGAGCGTGGATCACCTGATCCGCGCGATCCGCGCTGTTCACGCGGGGGAATCAATTCTCCACCCAGCCATCGCTCGGAAGGTCATCAGCCGCTTCGCCCAGCCTGAGCAAACGGGCATGCCGCCGGTTGGGTCGGAACAGATCACCGAACGCGAGCTGGAGGTCCTGAAACTGGCTGCGCGAGGCTTGTCTAACCGTGACATCGCCCTGCAGCTAGGGATCAGTGTACGTACAGCCCAGACGCACCTGAGCAATGTGTTTAACAAGATGGGGGTAGGCTCAAGGACCGAGGCAGTGATGTCCGCGCTCAGACAGGGCCTAATCACGTTGGAGGACACACTCTGAGTATGGCTTTGTCCTCCGTCCAAACTGCAGGCAGCAACTCTGCAACCCCGTTCGAATAGGAGAAGGCATGTTCGATCGCAGCAATCAAGATCGTGAGTCATACGAACGATATGTCGCGCGGTTCAAGATGCTCACCGACGTCTTGTCAGCGTTGACGCAGTCCTTCGATCTGGAACACACGCTGGACGATATTCTCGACAAAGTACTCGAGCTCCTGGCCATGAACGTCGGGGCAGTGTATCTGATCAACGAGGAGGACCAGGGCTTGACGCTGGTCTCCCAGCGAAACCTTCCAGCCGAGATCTTGGAGTGCGAAGACGGCCTCAAGTCCGCCCGCATGCTTGCCCGACACGAGCAATTGCAGTGCAAGCTGGCCGGCCCGCTTCGATCGAAGGGTGAGATCAAGGGCCTGCTATTTGTGGGCGATCTTGCATCCTGCCCCATTCTGCGACAAGAAGTGGAATTGCTGACCACTATCTGTAACACCATCGGTATGTTTGTCGAGAACGTGCGCCTCTACCAGGAGCGCATCCGTCAGATACAGATCGAGAGCTCAGTCCTTCAAGTGTCCGCTGAGGTAACCTCCGAACTGGAATTGGATCGACTGCTTCCGAAAATCATGCACATCGCCGTTGACCTGGCCCAGGTGGATGGGGGCGTCATCGCCTTGCTGGATGAAGAGCGACACGTGATAACATACCCGCACGTCGAAAACCTACCCCAAGATCTGGCGGACATCACAGTGTCAAGAGAGGAAGGCCTGTCTGGAGAGGTGATTGCCAGCGGCAAGCCGACTGTGATCGATGACTATAAGGCCTACCCCCAGAGGATTCCGGCCTTTGTCAGAGGCTGGACTGACCAGCGTGGCCATTGTGCCAATCGTGCGTGGAGAAAGAACCTTTGGTGCACTCAGCGTACTCTCCATAGGGCAGGCAAAGGCATACTCTGAGCGCGAGCTGGCCATCCTGACAGCCATTGGCCGCCAAGCCGGGATCGCCATCGAGAATGCCTATCTGTACGAGAATATGCGCTACTACGCTCGAAAGATCACGCAAGCACAGGAGAACGAGCGAAAGCGCATTGCGCGCGAGCTCCACGACGACACTATCCAGTCGATGATCGGGATCTCCCGCCGGCTGGAGGCCCTCTCCACTACGGAGCAAACTCTGCCAGACAGCGCTGCAAATCGCATCCGCGAACTTCAGCAAGCGACGAGCGATGTGATCAACCGGGTGCGCCTATTCAGCCAAGCATTGCGGCCCTCTACCCTGGACTATCTGGGGCTACTGCCCACTTTGGAAGAGTTGATAGGCGCGATCAACCGTCACGACGGCCTTCGTGCAGAGCTATGGGTACATGGTGAGCAGCGGCGGCTATCCTCCGAGGTCGAGCTGACCTTATTCCGCATTGTGCAGGAGGCATTGAACAACGTGATAAAGCATGCCGATGCTGTCCGCGTCGTCACGGTAGTGGAGATGAGTGACAGCAACGTCACCATAACCGTCCAGGATGATGGCGTGGGCTTCCAGCCTTCCACGCTGGCAGAACACCCAGCCACCGCCAGCAGGCTGGGACTTCTCGGTATGCAAGAACGGGCCCGGCTGCTTGGCGGTGTATTGTCGATCGATTCGACGCCGGGACACGGTACCAAGGTGACCGTAAATGTGCCTGCGTAGCTTCAGGAAGGCAGCGCGCCAAGGCCACACCAATCCCAAGGACACAAGGAGTGATAAAGGATGCCCACTGACGGATTCATTGATGACACCATAAAACCACAGTTGATCGACGCTCTTGGTCGGCAGGCAGCCAACTCGATTTTGACGCAGGCCACACTCACTTATGTCAGCACCGATGGCACGGAGCAGGAGAGGTATGAGGCCTTTCTGCAGAGCATCTGCGCTGACGAGAGAGTAACCAAGACTATGGACGAAGAGAAGATTGAAGAGCACCTCAAGGAGTGGAGACTAAGATACACGGTGCACAAAGCCCAATTGGCAATCCAGCAGGAAAGGGGAGGTGTGATGCCAGCGCAGATACTTGACGGGCGCGCGATGGCCAAAGAGGTACGAAAGGAGATCGTCGCAGAGGTAGCCAGATTCAAAGAGGAGTACGGCTTCGCTCCCACCATCGCCGTGGTTCGGGCCGGTGACGATCCGGCCTCTGTCAGTTATGCCAAAATGATCCAAAAGTCCTTTGAGAATGCGGGGATGAATTTCCAGATGCATGCACTCCCCGGGACCTCGTCCCTGGATGAGATCATCGACGTGATCGCAATGCTGAACGCGGACGGAGATGTCCACGGAATAATGGTGCAGGAACCACTGCCAAAGGGCATCGAGGAGGACGAGATCAAAGCCACCATCCGGGCGGACAAGGATGCTGATGGGGTTAGCCCCATCAACGCGGGCCGGCTAGCACAGGCTCCTCCCATAAGCAGCACGCCTGTTGAGCAGGACTATCTGGTACCGGCAACACCCTTGGGCGGCCTGGAGATGTTGAAGCGAAGCGGTGTGGAGATGTCAGGCAAGCAGGCTGTTGTGGTTGGCCGGTCAAATATCGTGGGCCGACCGATGTCCTTCCTGCTCATGCAGCATCACGCAACTGTAAGTATGTGCCACTCGCGCACCCGCCCACTGGGCAACGTCACTCGCCAGGCAGACATCCTTTGCACCGCTGTGGGTGTTCCCAACCTGATCAAGGCAGACATGGTCAAGCCAGGGGCAGTTGTCATTGACTTTGGCTTCAACCGGTTGGGCGACAAGTGGGTCGGCGATGTGGACTTTGACGAGGTCAAGGAAGTTGCCGGCATGATTACACCTGTCCCGGGCGGCACCGGCTCGATGACGAACGTTATGCTCATGCGCAACGTACTAGAGGCCGCTGAGAAGCAGATGAAGAGGCGCAAGCGATAAGCCTAGCAGCCAATCGCATTGCCAAGTATGTCCAGAANAGAAGCACCTGCACGAGAATTGAGGCGATTTTTGACAATCGCGGGAGCATGTGGTAGACTGATCGGCGTGATTATCGTCACAAGTCCATCACGCCCTGCGGAGTCAACCTGGCACAGATGCCGAGAATAGTAAAACAAGGAGGAAGTAAATGCTGGTAGAAGTCAAGCACCCCGTACCCAGTGACATCGAGATTGCTCAGGAAGCCAAGATGCGGCCCATCCTGGAGTATGCCAAGGAACTAGGGTTGACAGAAGATGACCTGGATCTGTACGGCAAGTACAAGGCCAAGGTTCATCTTGACGTCCTGGACAGGTTCAAAGATCGCCCGCAGGGCAAGTATATTGATGTGACGGCGATCACGCCCACGCCACTCGGCGAAGGCAAGACCGTGACAACTATTGGCCTCAGTCAGGGTCTGCACCATATTGGCAAGAAGGTGATGACCTGCATTCGCCAGCCTTCCCAGGGCCCAACCTTTGGTATCAAGGGTGGTGCAGCGGGCGGTGGGTACGCCCAGGTTGTGTCAATGGAGGACTTTAATCTACACCTCACCGGCGACATCCATGCGGTGGGCGCCGCCCATAACCTTTTGGCGGCAGCTATTGATAACCGCTTGGCCAAAGAGGCCCGATGGAGCACCGCCTACCTGGCCAAGGCCCTGTGCCCAGACAACGAGTACACCCCGTCCATGCGCAAGCGCCTGGAAAAGCTCGGCATCGAGTCGGAAAAGCCCTCTGACCTGAGCGAAGAAGACAAAGAGCGGATGTTCCGCCTCAACATCGATCCCGACTCGATCCAGTGGCGGCGGGTTTTAGACGTTTCAGATGCAGCGCTGCGGAACATTGTTATCGGCCTTGGTGGCAAGAATGACGGAACGCCGCGACAGTCAGGCTACGACATCACTGTGGCCTCTGAGATTATGGCTGCCTTGGCCATGTGCTCCGACCTGGCTGACCTACGTGAGCGGATGGGACGCATTATTATCGGCACGAGCAACCCCGGCGGCGGGCGCNCCAAAGGCGNCGTAGAGCCGATCACCGCCGAGGACTTGAATGTAGCTGGGGCGATGACGGTGCTGCTGAAGGAGGCGATCATGCCGAACCTGATGCAGACACTTGCCGGAAGCCCGGCGTTTGTACACTGTGGTCCTTTCGCCAATATCGCCCAGGGCAACAGCTCGATCATTGCCGACAAGATTGCACTGCGGCTTGNCGACTATGTAGTNACGGAGTCCGGNTTTGGCGCCGACTGCGGCATGGAAAAGTTCATGAATCTCAAGAGCCGCTACAGCGGTCTCACGCCCAACTGCGTTGTACTGGTGAGCACCGTACGCGCTCTGAAGATGCATGGGGGTGGTCCCAAGGTGGTGGCAGGAAGACCGCTGGACAAGGCTTACGTTGAGGAGAACTTGGAGCTGCTAGAGGCCGGCTTGCCCAACCTCCTGCAGCACGTCGAGAACGCGCTCAAGTTCGGTGTCCCGGTGGTGGTGGCCATCAATCGCTTCAAGGATGACACGGACGCAGAGATCGAGCTGATCCGCAAGCGTGCCAAGGAAACCGGAGCTGAGGATGCAGTCGAGAGCTCAGTATGGATGAACGGGGCCAAAGGTGGCGCTGCGCTAGCGGAAGCAGTCGTCAAGGCCTGCGAGAAGCCCAGCAACTTCAAGTTCCTCTATCCTCTCGATGTTCCGATCAAGCAGAAGATCGAGACTGTTGCCAAAGAGATCTACCGCGCCGACAGCGTCTCCTACACTGCCGAGGCCGAAGCCAAGATCAAGCTATTCGAGAGCATGGGCGTGGGCAACTTGCCATTGTGTATGGCCAAGACCCACCTGTCCTTCAGCCACGACCCAACGATGAAGGGGGCACCACGTGGCTGGACGCTGCCTATCACTGATGTACGCGCCAGTGTAGGTGCTGGGTTCATCTTCCCGCTATGCGGAACAATGCGCACCATGCCCGGCCTGCCCACCCGCCCAGCGTTTACCGATGTGGACCTGGATCTGGAGACAGGCCGCGTGGTCGGTCTCTTCTAACTACATAGCTTCGCCCAGCACCATGGGACCTTGCCGTAACTTCAGAGATGGGGAGGGCCAAGCAACCCTCCCCATCTTTGGGATGGGTTGACAACCAGTATTGTTAGCTTTAGTGGGTGGCTAGCTTTGCAAGACCACCACTTTGTGCTATAATCACAATGATGCTGAGCAGAAGCCTGGAAGGATACTACCAAAGGAGATAGATAGATGGACAAAGTGACCTTTAGTGTTCCTGCGATGTGGGCCGATCACCACGTCTTGGCTGTGCGGGAAGCGCTTGGAGCCGTCTCGGGAGTCCAAGAGATACTCGCCAGTTCGCTCTACCGCGATGTCCTGGTCAAGTACGACTCAACTACAGTGGGTCCGGAGGCTATCAAGGCTGCTTTGATCGAGGCAGGCTACGAGATTGCCAAGGCTCCTGAACTCCCCACTCACCCGGAACGCATCGATGATGCATCGGATTGGTTCCAGTTCCAGGAGCGAATCACTGAGACTGACAAGCGTGACCTGGAGATGTCAGGCGACCACCGCAAGTACTAAGCCGGCTATCCGGGGAGCCCAAAACCTAGAAGGAAGGAAATTCTTATGTCAAATTACACAAGTGTGACTGCAGACCCAGCAGTCGAGCAGATGCTAGAAATCACGCGTGAAAAGGGCATCGAAACAGCCTTTGATCGTGCAGAATACACCAAGGCCTGTCCCATTGGCAGTGATGGTGTCTGCTGCAAGATCTGCGCCATGGGACCTTGCCGGTTGGTGGGCAAGGTCAAGACCGGAATCTGCGGTGCTACGGTAGATACCGTGGTGGCCCGAAACCTGGGTCGCGCTATCGCAGCGGGCGCTGCCGCGCACTCGGACCACGGACGGGACATGACCCTGGCCCTGCTGGCAGTGGCCGAAGGCGAAGCCCCTGATTATCGTGTCCGCGATGTGGGCAAGCTTGTCGAGGTAGCCCACTTCCTGGGTATAGACGTCAAGGGCCGTGAGACTAACGACATTGCCAAGGATGTGGCTGAACGAGCTCTGGCTGAATTCGGAAAACAGCGCGGCACGCTGGAGTACCTGAAGCGCGCGCCAAAGAAGCGCCAGGAAATATGGCACGAGCTCGGCATTGAGCCCCGCGGCGTGGACCGTGAAGTTGTCGAAACCTTGCACCGCACACACATAGGCAACGACCAGGACGCAGAGCACATTCTGGACCATGCTCTTCGCACTGCCCTTGCCGATGGATGGGGCGGATCGATGCTTTCGACTGACATCACCGACATCCTGTTTGGCACGCCCGTTCCTCTGAGCAGCGAGGTCAACATGGGCAGCCTAGAGGAAGACCAGGTCAACATCATCATTCACGGACACGAGCCCCTGCTATCCGAGCTTATTCTGATGGCCTGCCAAGATCCAGAGATGATCGAGTATGCCAAATCCAAGGGCGCGACGGGCATCAACCTGACCGGCATCTGCTGCACAGCCAACGAGACGCTGATGCGTCAAGGCGTCCGCTCCGCTGGGAATTTTCTCAGCCAGGAGTTGGCCATTGCCACCGGAGCTGTAGAGGCCATGGTCGTGGACATTCAGTGCATCATGCAGGCTCTTGTGCCCGTTGCCGAACAGTACCATACCAAACTGATCACCACCTCGCGCAAGGCCAAGATCACGGGCTCCCTGCATATGGAGTTCAACGAGCACGAAGCGCTCAAGATTGCCAAGGACATTGTCCGAGTTGGCATCGACAACTTTGAGAACCGCGGCCAGACAGACGACATCCACATTCCCAATATAAGTGCTCCACTGGTGGCTGGTTTCTCGCACGAGTACCTGCGGTACATGCAGGGTGGATACTACCGGGGCTCTTTCCGGCCGTTGAACGACGCCATCATGACCGGGCGCATCCGCGGCGTAGCAGGCGTTGTTGGCTGCAACAACGTACGCACGCCGCATGACTACACCCACAACTATGTCGTACAGGAATTGATCAAGAACGACGTGCTGGTCGTCCAGACAGGCTGCAGCGCGCTTTCAGTCGCCAAGCTAGGCCTGCTAGGACCAGAAGCTTTGGAAAAGGCCGGACCAGGTCTGCGCGAGGTCTGCGAGGCCATTGGTATCCCACCTGTGCTGCATCTGGGTTCCTGTGTAGACAACACACGCATCCTCACGGTGGCTGCACAGATGGCGACAGAAGGCGGCCTGGGTGAAGACATAGGCGACTTGCCAGCGGTAGGTTTGGCCCCCGAATGGATGAGCGAGAAAGCCTTGTCCATCGGTACCTACTTTGTGGCCTCGGGTGTCTATGTCATCTTTGGCACCAAGAATCCAGTCTCTGGCAGCGAGGAAGTTGTCCGCCTGATCAGCGAGGGATGGGATTCCAAGGTCGGCGGCCAGCTGGTATTCATCCTCGATCCCGAGGAAATGGTCAGCAAGACGCTGGAGCACATCGATAAGAAACGTGCCGAGCTCGGGCTCGCTGAATACGATCCGGAGCGCTTTGGACAGAGTGGCGACGTCCCCCTGGCAGACTTCTTTGCCACACCGCCAGAGGAACGTAACCTGTACTCCCGCAAGGCATACGCCGAAGCAGCAGGCGGGGACTAGAAAAGCAATCACAACCAGGGGATTGAGGGGCACGAGCCCTCAATCCCCTACATCCAACGAAGGAGAGCGTATCAATGTCTCGATACATTGCGACCCGAGCCCTGCGCGGAGCCAACATGATCGTCCAGGAGTTCGACGGACTACTCACGAAAGCCCTGACTGAACTCGGGCCGGATCACAAGGTTGCGTTTACCAACACTGCTTACTATCTGCCAACCATTCTCGGCTACACCGGGATGGAGGTGGAAACGGTCGGTGGGCTGAAGCGGGTTCTGGATCACTGCCGGAAGTTAATGCATACCCCTCCCGGAAACAAGACATGGCTGCCCTATCTGGGTGAAACGCTGGACGCTGGCGTGGCTACGCTGTTGGCGGAAGAAGCCATCATGGGCATCCGCTTCGCCTACGGCCAGGAACCCCAGAAGATGCCGGGCCTTGAGCTTACTGGAACCAGTGCGCCCAGTGAGAGTGGCTATCTCAACGGCCCAATCGATGATATTCAGCTTCGAAGCTGGGGTATTCAACTGGTAGACGGCCGCATGCCTGGCTTTGCTGCCATAATCGGTGCAGCCAGGACAAATGAGGCCGCGGTTGAGATTGTCCGCCAGCTTCAGCGCAGGAACATCCTCATCTTCCTGAGCGGTAATGTCAATGGCCGCAGTATCATCCACCAGCTCATGGAAGAGGGCGTGGAGATGGGGTACGATACCTATATCGTACCCTTTGGCATGGACACCATTTCCACCGTCTTCCCCATGGGCTTTGCGACTCGCTCGGCCCTGACTTTTGGCGGCATGAAGGGCGGTCAGGCCCGCAATATCCTGCTCTACAACAAGTACCGCGTCTTTGCCTTTGCTCTGGCATTGGGCGAGGTCGACGATCTCAAGTACGCGACAGCTGCGGGGGCCATCACCTACGGGTTCCCGGTCCTTGCCGACACGATCATTCCCGAGATACAGCCCACCGGCATCACGCAGTACGAGCATGTCATCTCCATGCCTTGGGACGACATCGAGGGAGAAAATGACGCCGAGCGAGCTGCCCGCTTTGTACAACGTGCAATCGAAGTGCGCGGCGTCAAGATCCAGATCACAGAGGTACCTATACCGGTGCCCTACGGTTCAGCCTTCGAGGGTGAACGCGTGCGCCGGGCAGACATGCGTGTAGAGTTTGGCGGTAAAAAGTCCCGGGCCTATGAGTACCTGCGCATGACCGAGCTGGATGAGGTAGAGGACCACAAGATCGAGATCATCGGCCCTGGCTTTGATGACATCGAAGAGGGTGGCGCGATGGATCTCGGCATCCTCGTAGAGGTTGCCGGACGCAAGATGCAGGAAGACTTTGAACCTGTGCTGGAGCGCCAGATCCACTACTTCATCAATGGNGCTAGTGGCATCCAGCACATTGGCCAGCGCGACATTGCCTGGATCCGNATCAGCAAGGGCGCCACTGACAAGGGCTTTGANCTGAAGCACTTTGGCGAGATNCTGTACGCCCGCTTCCACGGAGACTTTGGCGCCATCGTCGACAAGGTGCAGGTCAGGATATTCACCGAGCCCGCGCTGCACGCCGAGTGGCTGGAAAAGGCCCGTGAGGCGTACACGTATCGAAACGAGCGACTGGCGGAGATGACGGACGAGTCTGTGGAAGAGTTCTACTCGTGCACCCTCTGCCAGAGCTTTGCCCCGGATCACGTTTGCGTGGTCAGCCCGGAGCGGCTGGGCCTGTGTGGTGCCTACAACTGGCTTGACTGCAAGGCCAGCTATCAGATCAACCCCACTGGACCCAATCAGCCGATCCCCAAGGGACGAGCCATTGACGAATGGAACGGCATCTTTGACAACGTCAATGACTTTGTGCAGCAGAATTCCCACGGCTCGGTGGAGACCGTCACCATGTACTCCATTATGGAGTACCCGATGACGAGTTGTGGCTGCTTCGAGTGCATCATGATGATCATGCCGCTGTGCAACGGCTTTATGATTGTCAGCCGCGAAGATCCCAGCATGACGCCGGCGGGCATGACCTTCTCCACCCTGGCTGGTATGGCCGGCGGTGGACTGCAGACGCCCGGTGTGTTGGGCATCGGCAAGTACTTTATCATCAGCAAGAAGTTCATCCGCGCCGATGGCGGCCTGAAGCGTATCGTGTGGATGTCCAGCTTCCTGAAAGAGACCATGGCTGAGGAGCTGAAGGAGGCAGCTATTCGCGCTGGCGATCCAGATCTGATTGACAAGATCGCTGACGAGCGAGTCGCTACCACAGAGGAAGAGGTCCTCGCCTACCTGGAAGAGGTAGGACACCCTGCTCTGGCCATGGACCCGTTGATGTAACAAGGCGGGATAGAGGATCGCGGAGTGACAGACTTCTCGATCCCCTGTTCAGGCAGGATGAAACCCTGGAGATAGCTGGACCCAACGCAGAGTCGCCAGCACAAGACTCACAGCAGCAGCAAGGGTAGCCCCCTTGCTGCTGACTATGTTGCGGGGCTTCCTGCAAGCAGATCTTTTGAACTATTTGGCGCAGGAATACTTCTAGATTACCTATCCATTCAGGAGGAAGATCTATGGCAGTCACAGTTGAGATTCCGAAAGAGCGGTGGACCGGTACGATCCGGGAGGTAACCCTCGGCGCTACAGCCGACGAGGGTGGCACCCGAGCAAAGACGGTCACCGTTGGCGGGGAGACAACACTCCCCTTTCTGTACTTTGAAGGAGAGATGCCCCATCTGCCAGTCATCGGCATCGAGATTCAGAACGGCTACCCTGCCGACTGGTCCTCGGTGCTGCTGGACGCCTGGGGTGACGCTCTACAGGATACAGCCACTTGGGCCAAGAAAGCAGAGGAGTTGGGGGCAGACTTGATCGTCCTCAATCTGCGTGGCGCGGATGCCGATGGCAACCCAACCACGGGGGAGCAAGCCGCTGCTACCGTGAAAGCAGTACTTGGCGCCACCGGACTTCCGATCGTTGTCAAGGGACCGGGCCAGGCCGAGCTCGACAACAAATTACTGGTTGCAGTCGCCGAAGCAGCCTCTGGCGAGCGCCTGGCACTTGGCCTTTGCGAGGACAAGAACTACCGGACCATCGTTGCCGGGGCACTGGCGCACGGGCATCTGGTTGTAGCCAGCTCGCCCATCGATGTAAACCTGGCCAAGCAGCTTAACATTCTGATCACAGACATGCGCCTGCCGCTTGAGCGCGTCTTGATGGATCCCACCACTGGCGCGCTGGGCTACGGTCTTGAATACACTTACTCGGTGATGGAGCGCCTGCGCATTGCCGCTCTAACGGGCGATGGGATGACACAACAGCCGATGATCTGCTTCGTTGGCGAGGAGAGTTGGCGACAGAAGGAATCCCGAACATCCGAGGGCGTGCCTGAGGAATGGGGCGACATCGAGAAGCGGGGCATCACATGGGAAATCGTGACCGCTACAGCGCTATTGGAGTCGGGCGCGGACATACTGGTTTTGCGCCACCCAGAGTCCATTAGCGTCGTGCGCGAGACCATCAACCGGCTGGCGGCGCAATAGGAGGAGGTGAGCGAAGATGGCAATGTCAGGTCTTCAAATCTATAAACTGCTACCAAAGACGAATTGTAAGGATTGCGGGTTTCCGACCTGTCTGGCCTTCGCCATGAAGCTGGCAGCCAAGCAGGTAGAACTGAGTGATTGTCCCCACGTGTCCGACGAAGCCACAGAGGCGCTGTCAGCAGCCGCGGCACCGCCCATCCGCTTGGTCAAAGTAGGCACGGGAGATCACGAGTTCCAGGTAGGCAACGAGACGGTCATGTACCGCCACGAGAAGACGTTCTTCAACCAGCCTGGCCTCGCCCTGCGGGTAAAGGATACCGAGGACGCCGGGACAATAGCCAGCAAGGTAGAGATGGTCAATGATTACTGTGTCGAGCGCGTAGGCATCGACATGGGCTTCAATGCAATCGCCATCGAGAACGCCTCGGGCGATGCTGGCACCTTTGCTGGCACGGTGGAAGTGGTGCGGGCCAAGACTGATCTTCCCTTTGTGCTAATAGCGGATCAGGCGGATGCACTCGAGGCGGCGCTGGGCAAAGAAGGCGGACATCAGCCTGTGATCTATGCGGCGACCACTGACAACTGGGAATCGATGGCAGCCATAGCAAAAGAAGCCAAGGGCTCCCTGGTAGTCCGCTCCCAGGATGGCTTCGAGGAGCTGGCTGAGTTGACAGACAAGCTAAAAGGGGCCGGAGTCGAGAACCTCGTGCTTGATCCCGGAAGTCGCGACCTGGCGACCTCGCTGTCGCAGGTGACTCAGCTCCGCCGCCTTGCTTTGAAAAAGAATTTCCGCCCCCTTGGCTATCCGATCATCGCCTTCCCTGGCGAAGCTGCGGACAGCGCCGAGGCCGAGATCGTAGCTGCCACCCAGTACATAGCCAAGTACGCGGGTATCATCGTGATGGATCGCTTTGATCCTGCAGTGGCCTATCCGCTCCTCACGCTGCGCCTGAATATCTACACCGACCCGCAGAAGCCGATTTCGGTCGACCCTGGCATCTATGAATTCAACAGCCCGACGCCCGATTCGCCCATGTTGGTCACGACCAACTTCTCGCTGACATACTTTAGCGTAGCCGGTGAGCTGGACGGCGGTGGCATGCCATCCTGGCTGCTCATCTGCGATGCTGAGGGCATGAGCGTGCTCACGGCTTGGGCCGCGGGCAAGTTCGACGCAGAGACTATCGCCAAGGCAGCAAAGACCTTTGGCGCTGGCGACAAGGTCGCGCACAAGAAGATCACGCTGCCGGGGCATGTTGCTGTTCTGTCGGGAGAGCTGGAAGAAGAGCTGCCCGGCTGGGAGATCCTGGTCGGTCCTCGCGAAGCTGTGGACATTCCTGCCTATCTGAAGGCATGGTAGTGAGGCACCATGCGTGATGCGTGAGCTCCAGGATGAGCCGCGCACCACGCAACTGGTCCAACTGAGACTCGTCAGACATGGCACCAGACAAAGAAACAGCCAAGAAGGCTATCCTCGTCTTCAAGCCCACTGGACAAGTGGTTGAAGTCGAGATCGGCACGCTTCTATCCGATGCGGCTGTCGAAGCTGGCATATCCTTGAACCTGCCATGTGGTGGTCAGGGACGCTGCGGTCGTTGCCGTGTAAAAGTGGAACACGGGGCCATCAGCCACCGCAGTGGCGTGCGCCTAACCTCAGCAGAGATCGATGAGGGATGGACGTTGGGTTGCCAGGCGGTGGTCAAGGGCGATGCAGTCGTCTTTGTGCCCGAGCAGGAGAAAGAGGATCTCGAGATCACCGCCCCCACGGTGGGTGCAGAGCGAATCGCACTGGCAGCAGAATTCACAGAGGACCTAGATCCCACCGTCCGTCGCGCGCATGTGACGATCGAGCCGCCGAGCCTCGACGACCAAACCACCGACTGGGACCGACTGCTGCGCGAGCTGTCGCTCCGACACGGGATAGAAAATGTAACGGCTAGCTTGCCGATGCTGCGCACACTGGGCCGCGACCTGCGCGAGGCAGAATGGAGCACCACCGCCGTCCTGGAGATGGGTGATCCAGTAAACAACCCCTGCGCCCACCCACGTCTGATCGACCTGCTGCCAGGCGACCAAACCGATCGTTGCTACGGAGTTGCCATCGATATCGGCACAACCTCCAACGTAGTCTACTTGGTAGATCTCACGAAGGGCAAGGTGTTGGACCGCGCATCGACCTACAGCGGGCAGATCTCTGCCGGTGAGGACGTGATTTCCCGCATCATCTTTTCTCAGAAGAGAGGTGGGTTGCATCGGCTGCAGCAGATGGTCTTGAAGACCCTGAACAGTCTTCTCGAGGATCTGGCTTCTCGAAACCAGGTTCCGTTGCGCCAGATCAGCAAGGCAGTGGTCACTGGTAACACTACCATGATCCAGCTATTCCTGGCGATAGATCCCCGTACTATCCGCGAGATGCCCTTTGTCCCGACCATTAGCCAGCCGCTGCCTGTAACGGCAGAGGAGCTCGGTCTGAACATCAACCCGCAGGCGACAGTGGACTGCCTGCCTGTCGTGGGTGCCTACGTGGGCGCAGACATCACGGCTGGAGTCGTCGCGTCAGGCATGCATGATACCGACGCGCTGACCNTNTTCATCGACGTGGGGACCAATGGTGAGATCGTGCTGGGTAATCGCGACTGGTTGATCACCTGCGCTTGCTCAGCGGGGCCGGCATTCGAGGGTAGCGGGGTGCGACATGGGATGCGCGCCACCGCAGGCGCCATTGAGGAGATCTGGATCGACCATCGTACCTACGAACCCACGTACCAGACGATCGGCCAGCTTCCCGCCCGGGGCATCTGTGGTTCGGGAATGATCGGGCTGCTTGCCGAAATGTTTGTCACCGGCATCGTGGACAAGGCAGGCAAGATCCAGCGAGACCTGCCCACGCCCCGCGTCCGTACAGGGGATCATGGTGGCGAGTATGTCATCGCCTGGGCCAACCAATCAGGCATCGGAACCGACATCGTGATAAACGAGGTAGATGTCGAGAACCTGCTACGCACCAAAGGTGCCATCTATGCCGGTTTCTCAGTATTGGTTCAGAGCGTGGGCCTGGAACTAGCAGAGGTGGAGCAGGTCTTTATCGCCGGGGCATTTGGCCAGTACATCAATGTGGAGAAGGCTATCCAGATCGGCCTGCTGCCCGATATGCCGTGGGATCGATTTAACTATCTGGGCAATACCTCTGTCCTTGGCGCCTTCTACTCGCTGGTCTCGCGCCCTATGAGAAGAAAGGTGCTCGAAGTTTCCCAGAAAATGACCTACTTGGAGCTGTCCGCTGACAACTCGTTCTATGATCAGTTCATGTCAGCCCTGTTTTTGCCGCACACCGACATCACTGCGTTTCCATCGGTGTTGCGACTGCTGAATCAGAGGGAATAATCCACCAAGTACCAGAAACCTGTCTTCGCGCGCCAAGGTTTCGCCAGGCAAGCAATGGCGGCCGATCAGGTCAAGCGCTGAGGACTCAAGGAGGAGTGTAATGTACATCATCGGTGAGAACATTCAGATCCTTGCTCCCAAAATCAAGACGGCCATCGCCGAACGCGATGCCACCTATGTGCGCGAGTTGGCCCGTGTCCAGGTTGATCACGGCGCGAACATGCTTGATCTCAACATCGGTCCGCGCAAGCGAGATGGTGTTGAGGTCATGCAGTGGATCATAGACGAGGTATACGACGAAGTAGGACCTGTGCCCCTGTCGCTGGACACGACCAATGCGGCTGCGATCAAGGCTGGGTTGGCCAGGTGCTCTGAGCTGGGCCTCCAGGCCATGATCAACTCTACATCGGCGGATCCCGACCGTCTGAATACGACTATGCCAATGGCAGCCGAATATGGAGCCAAGATCATCGCCCTATCCATGGACAAGAACATCCCACCGACAGCTGATGGTCGCGTGGGATTGGCCATGGAGATCCTCATTCCCAAGGCGGAAGAGCTAGGGATGCCTATGGAGGACGTGTATCTGGATCCGCTGGTTCTGACCGTAAATGGGTGCCAGGAACACGGACCAGAAACGATCAATGCCATCCGCTCCTTCAAGATGCTGTGGGATCCTTCGCCAATGACAACCGTGGGCCTGTCCAACATTTCCAACAGTGTCCCGCACGAGAGACGCAGCCTGCTCAACCGCACTTACCTCGTCATGCTCATGGCTTGCGGCCTCGACTCTGCTATCGCCGACCCGCTGGATGCGGCTCAGAACGAAGTAATTCGCATCGTCGAGGAGCGAGATGACAGCACTGGAGTGGGCAAGGCCTTGCTGGCGCTTCACGATGCTGTAGAGGCTATGGACGATTTCACACCCGATCACGTGGACATGAGCGATCCAGACCAGGAGGCGATTTTCAAGACAGTGCAAATCCTCGAAAACAAGGTCATCTACGCACACGGTTATCTGAGCACATAGTTGCCTGCGGCTGGTCAGAGTGACCGGCTTGGATGTCAAACAGAGGCCGCCTTCCGAGGCGGCCTCTTCCCTGTGCAGTTGCATGGGGAGTGCCTGGATTCATCGGCAGAGACACTGCACAAGAGTACTCACCTCCTTGCGACAGACTGAACAGATCGAGTGACTCTCTCCGAGAACGGTCTCCCCTCCTGCACGGTGTGGGTCACAGCCCACACCCGCCCCGCCGGGCTTTGGAACAGCGGGAGCCAGACTTTGACGGGACGGTGCATTGCCCGCCATGCCCGTTGACATTCAAGGTGAGATGTGCTACGATCGCGATGGTAAGTTGTGA
>P_1C_Sed_1_UnCtyDRAFT_1000029_pt1 | contig 20558 bp, 19 predicted proteins | sample Pon1CUnioCityCA_6_FD_11282 | JGI IMG/M metagenome (IMG submission 11282) | reverse complement strand
CGTAATCAGCCTCGTAGTGAACTTGAGTGGCATGGGCCGACGAAGCCACCACTTGCAGCGGTGTGCCCGCAGCCCGGGCCTCGTCGACCCAGCGAGGGAGCGCGGCCTGCTCAGCCAGACGTACAATGGGCAGCGCAAAAAGCGATCCCATGGTGGCCCTGACCGTCTGGGGATCGTAGAGGTCCACAGAGGGCTCGACAATGACTACACCGGTCGCGCCCGCGGCGTCGGCGGTGCGGATGATAGTGCCCAGATTGCCCGGATCGCGCAACTGATAAGCAACGATCACCAGCAGATCATCGACCATGGGAATCTCTGCCAACAAAGGGTCCTCTATGCGGATCGCGGCAGCGATGCCCTGAGGCTGGTCGCGTTGGGACAGGATGTGGAACAGATCACCAGAGATGGCCAGGCGCTGGGCTGGCTCCAGGTGCTCTACCAATGCCTGTGCCCGCTCACTGACCAGAAGCTCAGGTGCATAGACCAGCGTCTCCACGGGCGCTCCATTGGTCAGCGCCTCCTCCACGATGCGGATGCCCTCGATCAAATAGAGGCGCTCCCGCTGCCGGTACTTGCGCAAGCGCAAGGAGCGCAGGGCCTTGAACTGGGGGTTCTGGGTGCTGGTGATCTGCGTGCTGTCGGCCTGCAGCCCGCGTCCGCTCGTTGCTCCCACCGGTCTGCTCGCCTACCTGTCTGCCAGGAGACCGTTGATGGCCGGGTCGCTGCACTCGCAGGCGGTCCGCTGCACGACTCCCCGCGTGGCGGTGCCCTCGTATGCACTGCCGGAGGAGAAAAACTGCCAGCCTGAGAGGATCAAGGGCAATGGCCCATGGGTTGCGACCCATTCTCCGTTGTACTTGCGGGCAAAGTGCAGGTGGGTGGACTCGGAAAAACCGCCCTCACAGGAAGGATGGCCGATCTGATCGCCTACCTTTACACGGGTATCGACTGGCACACGACCCTGGCTGGCAATGTGCAGGTAAAATAGAACCCAGCCAGTCTGCTCGTGCCCATCACCATCCATATCGATCATCACCTCGCCGTCCTGGCTGTAGATGACCAATCCCGGCGCGGCGGCGGTAGCCCATGCGGATGCCGCCTGACAGCCCAGGTACCCCTCGTCGGGCACAGCATCGATAGCCGCCCATCCACTTCCGTCGTTCCAGCCCCCGTGGGGTCCGCCGGTGTAGAACCAGAGCTCGCCCTCGGACCAGGGAAGGACCAATGTGGGGTTGGCTGTGTCCGCCGGGATCAGGGGCACGATGGCGTATTGTTCCGGATCGCCGAATAGCTTGCGATAGGTCTCGATAAAGCTGCCCGATCCCTCACCGGCCAACGCCTGCCACTCGCTTCTACTGCTATTCAGCGAGTAAAAGTATTGAAGTCCCGCAGTAGCTGCATTCAGGCTGTCTGCATAGCGGGTGGCTGTGCCATCACCCCAGATCTTGAGTGCCATGCCGCGCCCGCGCCAGTCATAGTACCCCTCGTTGAGTTTGTCCGCAGCCCAAGCCAATTGCTGGTGAAAGGTCGTCCAGCCCCCGTTCCGGCGACCGAGCGCCGGGCCAAAGGGATTGGGATCGGTAACCCAGCCGCTTTCGTGCTCCACCACAGCCAGCAGCAGGCGGGGGCCGACGCTGTAATGGTGGGCAACCAAGCTCACGATCTCGGGCCCGGTCAGAGCTTTCCCGTCGACGTTCTCCTGGTAGGAGCAGAGGTAGCCGCCACTCCGCGCGCAAAAGGCAGCGACGTCAAAGTCCAGGTAGGCGGGACTATTGACGAACTCGCTATTAGGCAGAAGGCGCACGCTAGGGCCGGTATTGATATTGGTAGAGGGAATCTGCAGTTGCTGCCCAACCTGCAGAGCGTTGGGATTGGCAATGCCGTTGACCTGGATCAGTTCCTCCACGTCGCAGCTAAAGCGCTGCGCAATGGCATAGAGGGTATCACCGGCTTTGACGACGTACACCTGCGGCGGTGGGGTGGGCTCTGGGACTGACCCGGCATCCTGGAAACCGCCGACGCTAGATTCTGCAACCGCAGGCGCGCCCGCGGCAGCAGCTGGCGTAGGTTGGTCGACCTCAGATGCANCTGGCGTGCCGGTAATCTCCTGCTTGCGCGAGCAGCCAGCAAGCAAGAATATCATCAGCAAAACAGCCAAGACTGCAAGTACTCGTTTGATCTGAGTCACAATACCTGCCAAAACTCCATAGCGCATCTATAATCTTATTGTACCACAGAAAGGACAGAAGACAAGAAAAACCGTGGTAGTTATGGCGTGCCTTGCGCTGGCGCTCGTACGCCAGCGAGCACCCTGACCGGGATTTGGCGGCACACTCATTCCAGGCAGCCCCTTTGACAGAAGCAAGTCTGTGTGTTAGACTTTTGCAGCCCGAGAGGATGCTGGGTGGCTCTGCGCTTGTATCAGTAGAGCGCCCATGTCGGGGTCCTAACCATGATCGAACTNTTGCTAAAACTGCCGCTCTACTGGAGCTTCTATCATCTGGGCTGGCCCAAGATGTTGCCCTTTAGCATCGTGGTCAGCGCCAGCTATCGCTGCAACAGCAGGTGCAGGACCTGCGATGTGTGGAAGAAATCCAGCGATGAGTTGACGGTTGACGAGTGGCGCCGGGTGTTTGCTAAACTGGGACACGTCCCCTTCTACCTGACCTTCACCGGCGGCGAGCCATTCCTGCGGGCGGACCTGCACGAGATGGTGATCGCCGGAGCAGAGCTGTGCCACCCGGGCGTGATCACGATCCCGACCAACGGCCTGCTGACCCGGCGCATCCTGGAACAGGTGGACGCCATATGCATGGGGGCGCCCCACTCCCAGGTGGGGATCAATCTATCGCTGGATGGCATCGGAGAGGAACACGACGAGATTCGCCAGGTGCCCGGCAACTGGGACCGGGCCATGGAGACGTGGCAGGGGCTGAAGGAGTTGCAGGCGCGGCACGAGAACCTGGTGCTCAGCGTCCACACCGTAGTGTCCAAGTTCAATACCGAGCGCATACGCAACATTGTTGAGGGGTTGGAATTCCTTGAGCCTGACTCCTATATTACCGAGATAGCTGAGGAGCGGGTCGAGCTGGACACGGTGGGCTGGGATATCACACCCTCCCCGGAAGAGTACGCGCCCATCGCCGATTATCTATCCGCGCGAGCGACAGGCCACGACAACACACCCCAGAAGGGGTTGGCGCGCTTCACCCAAGCTTTCCGGGCGCAGTACTACCAGTTGGTCAAACGCATCCTGCAGGAGCAGCGGCAGGTAATCCCCTGCCAGGCAGGCTGGGCCAGCGGGCATATTGCGCCGGACGGCGACGTGTGGACCTGCTGCATCCGTGCCGAGCCGGTGGGCAACCTGCGCGAGACCGGCTACGATCTGCGCCCCATCTGGTTCGAGCAGGTTGGGGAGATGCGGCGCCTGCGGGCGAGCATCAAGGGCAGGGAGTGCGCCTGCCCAATGGCCAACGCCAGCTATGCCAACATGCTACTGCACCCACCCACCCTGGCGCGGGTGCTCAGAAAAGTACGCTGACCCCAAGGCCCAATTCTCACAATCATTTGCCAAGCATGCCAAAGAGTGGTACACTGTACCGGCCTGGCGTGGCTTTCGAGGGGCGGATGGGGGGTGACGCGTGATCCGTAGACTTGTCCTTGTATTGCTGACATTGTTGATGATCTTGGCCGCCGGGTTGGTGACGGCCATTTTCATTTTCCGCCATCCCACACCGAGCGAGTTTCAGCAGGCGGTGGTCGACGAGCCAGTGCGTTTCCCCCGTGACGAGGCAGCCCATTTTGACGCACAGACCGAGTGGTGGTACTACACTGGCTTTCTGAATGGTGAGGATGGACAGGAATACGGTTTTGAGCTGGTGTTCTTCAAGGCGTACGTACCAGCCGAGGTGCTCATCGCCAACGTGCTGCCGCTTATGGTGAGCAATAACCCAATCTATTTCGCGCACTTTGCCCTCAGCGATCAGGAAACGAAAGAGCACGTCTTTTTCGAGCGAGTGAGCTTCCCAGGGTTCTGGTCTGCCGGTGCGAATGAAGACCGGTTCGAGGTATGGAACGGCAACTGGCGGGCCTGGGGCAGTGGCGACGAAACTCATTTGCAGGCCAGCGGCGGGCAGTACCGTGTGCGGTTGGCATTCAAGGCGATCAAGCCTCCGGTGCTTCACGGACCTACGGGGGCGGGCGTGGTAGAAATGGGCCAGGCGGGCGCATCCTACTACTACTCGCAGCCCAGCCTGATAGGGGCGGGCTTTATCTACGTGGATGGCGAGCGCCAAACCGTCGACGCCAAGGCATGGATGGATCACCAGTGGGGAAGCTGGCAAGCCCACGAGGGCTATACCGGATGGGACTGGTTCAGCCTGCGCCTGGACGATGGAAGCCGCGTGATGCTTTTCGACTTCCGCGACGAGGATGGGAATATCCAGCCCGGATCGGCCGGCACCTGGATCGGGGCCGACGGGAGCGCGGAACATCTGACCGGCGGTGACTATACCATCGAGGCACTGGAGTATTGGACTAGTCCGGACACAGGAGGGACCTATCCAGTCAAGTGGCAGGTGACCGTACCAGATCGTGGTCTGGAGGCGGTGGTAGACGCGACTTTTCCAGAGCAGGAGATGCCCATTCAGTTCGGTCCGGTCTATTGGGAAGGCACTGTGTCGGTATCTGGCACACTGGATGGCGTTGGCTTTGTCGAGATGACGGGCTATGCTGACACGGGATACCAGGTCCACTAGGCTGCCTGGTTTTGCAGCGCTAGCAAGGTAGAGAATGCCACAGGATCTCGTCAAAGCAGTGCGGGCAGCCGGTGTAGTAGGAGCCGGAGGGGCGGGCTTCCCCACCCACGTCAAGCTCGCAGCCAAGGTGGATTCGGTCATCGCCAATGGCGCCGAGTGCGATCCGCTGCTTCAGTGTGACCAGCGCTTGATGGAGAGCCGCGCTGGTGAGATGGTGCGAGGTGTGCGCCTGGCGATGGAGGCTACTGGCGCGACGCGCGGCATCCTGGCCCTCAAGGAAGAGTACCGAAACGCCTGCGCTGCCCTCCGGCGGGCAATCGGAGACCGGTCAGACCTGAGCGTGCTGATGATGGAGAGCCGCTACCCGGCGGGCGACGAGTTTGTGCTGGTCTACGAGGCCACGGGCCGGCTGGTGCCAGAGACAGGTTTGCCGCTGAACGTCGGCTGCCTGGTACAGAACGTACAGACGCTATTTAACATTGCCAGGGCGGCAAAGGGTGCCGCCGTTACCCATAGATTGCTCACCGTTGCCGGAGCGGTTTCAAGGCCGGTCACGCTGTGGGCGCCCCTGGGCACCCCGATCCGCGACGTATTGGGCTGGGCCGGCGGCGTGCAACCAGCATCCTGGTCCGAGCGGACCGTGGATGACTATGCCGTCGTTATCGGTGGGCCGATGATGGGCCGGGTGGCAAAGGACCTCGACGAGCCAGTGACCAAAATGACCAGCGGGTTGCTGGTGTTCCCGCGGGACAACGCGGTTGTGCGCTACATGACCCGCTCGCAAAAGTCCTGGGTGCGGAGGGGTATCTCCACTTGCGACCAATGCCGTGACTGCACCGACCTCTGCCCGCGCTACCTGATAGGCCACAACCTAAAGCCCCATGAAGTGATGCGGGCCATCAACTATGGCCTGGCCCGACCCGCGGACAAGGTGACGGCGGCGGTGCTCTGCTGCGAATGCCGCCTGTGCGAAGCCTACGCCTGCCCGCTGGAACTCTCGCCGATGGCCTACTATGTGTCGATCAAGCGCGAGTTGCGGGCGCAGGGCTGGGTGAACGACGTACACAAGCGGACCGAGTTCGATCCGCACCCGATGCGCGAGTACCGGTTGGTGCCAACGCACCGTCTCGTCGCCCGGTTGGGCCTGGTCGAATGGGAGCACCAGTCCTGCCCGCTGGACGAGACGGACTATCGGCCTGAGCGGGTGTCTATCCCGCTGCAGCAGCATATTGGCGCACCTGCCCAAGCGGTGGTGAGCCCGGGTCAGCAGGTGTCCGTTGGGGATCTGATAGGCCAGATCCCGCAGGATGCGCTGGGCGCCAACGTCCACGCATCGATTGCCGGGCGCGTTTCCAAGGTCGTGGATGGCACAACTGTGGAGATTGAGGCGTGAGCAGCGGATCCAAGGTAGGAGAGCACGATGAGTAGCAGGCAGTCAGATAACCTGGCTACAATCGAGTTCTTCACTACTACCCACCGCATTGTGGCACAGGTACAAACCGCGTCCAGGCCCTTCTGCGACCTGATAAACGACCGTTCCCAGTCGTACTTGCTAGCATTCAACGTGCGCCTGTCGCATCTGGAAAAGGACGCCAGGCTCGAGGCGATTGCCTCAGCTGCCTATATTTCGAAGGAGAACCTGGGTTTCGCGATCACGCCATCTAGAGAAGTTCGCAAGCCAGAACGTGGGCGCTACACATCCTACGAGCGCGAGGTGCTGGTAACGCTGCCGGGATTTGAGCTGGAGGGCAGGTTCCTGGGACCCCAGCGCGCGGACCTGTGGACCTTTTCGCCGGCGACGCTCGATCCTTTCTTTGTGCTGACGGCGGCTACGGCCCGAATTGCTGCTGTGCCCGACGTCACAATGAGTGGGGACGCAATCCTGGTCAATCGAGACCGAATAGAAAGCATCTGTCTGGGGGACTAGGAGGATTAGGGGATATGCTCGAGCCAGCTATTGCCCTGGTGGAGACGAATAGCATCGCTGCCGGCATTTTGAGCGGCGACACGATGGTCAAGAAGGCGGTTGTGCAACTGCTGGAAGCTCGTGCTATCTGCCCGGGCAAATATATGGTCCTGATCGGCGGCGAGATAGGTCCAGTCCGCGAATCGTTCCAGGTGGGCATCGCTGCAGCCGCTGATACGCTGGTGGACCAGTTGCTGCTGCCCAATGTGCATCGCTCGGTCTTTCCGGCACTGATGAGCGCCTCGCCGCCGCGGGGTGACGAGGCACTGGGCATCATCGAGACGGTGACGGCTGCCGTTTGCATCGTCGCAGCCGATGCCGCTGCCAAGGCCACTGACGTGCAGTTGCTGGAGATCCGGCTGGCCAATGGTCTGGGCGGCAAGAGCTTTGTGCTCATGGAAGGCTCGGTGTCGGACATAGAGGCTGCGGTGGCAGCGGGCGTGGAGCTGGTCAGGCAGGAGGGCCTGTTGATACGCCAGGTGGTCATCCCGCAGCTCCACGAGCAGATGCGGGAGAAGATACTCTGACATGCAATTTGCACGGGTGATCGGCACGCTGGTCGCTACACAGAAGGCAGAGGGTCTGGAAGGGGTCAAGCTCCTGGTCGTCCAGCCGCTGGACAAGCACCTCCAACCGCAAGGCGAGCCAGCTATTGCGGCGGACGGAACGGCGCAGGCCGGGCCCGGGGAGTTGGTGTTTGTCATCTATAGCCGCGAGGCGGCCCTGGCACTGCCCGAGTGGTTTGTACCGGTAGACCTGGCGATCACGGGTATCGTGGACGAGACGGACATAGTCTGATGTATATTGGGCGCATAAGTGGGACGGTAGTCGCAACCATCAAGAATGAGCTCTTCGAAAACCGCAAGCTGCTTGTGGTCGACCGGCTGGATCTGGATGGGCAGGAGACGCCCAAGTATGACATCGCCGTGGACATGGTCCAGGCCGGTGTGGGCGATGTCGTGTTGGTCCTAGACGAGGGAAACTCGGCGCGGCAGATCGTCGACCGCGAGCCGCTGGGGGCGATCCGGGCGGTAGTGGTGGGCATCGTGGACGAGGTGATCATCGATAACACTGCCATGGATCTGGAAGCGCTGCGGATCTACCCGGCCCGCTGGACCTCCAAGCCCGAAGCTGAGTCATGAGCGCTGCAAGTGTGGCGCCTACCAGGCGCATGGCAGAACATGAGCTGCGCCGCGAGATGATCCGCGTCGGGCGGCTGATGTGGGAGCGGGGATACATCGCTGCCACCGATGGCAACCTGTCGGCGCGACTGGGGGCCAACCGGCTGTTGGTAACGGCGAGCGGGATGAGCAAAGGATTCCTTTCTGACGAGGATCTGGTGATCATCCGCCCGGATGGAGAACCGGTATCGTCCTATCGCGGGCGCAGTTCGCATCCATCGACAGAGATCGCGATGCACCTGGAGGTGTATCGCCAGCGGACCGACGTGCAGGCTGTGATCCATGCCCACCCACCGCTGGCGACGGCGTTCAGCATTGCCGGTGTGTCACTGGCGCGGTGCGTGATCCCTGAGGTGATTGTCACCCTGGGAGGCATCCCCACCGCCGAGTATGCCACGCCGGGTACCGCCGAGGTGCCGGAGAGCATCCAGCAGGCCATCGGCCAGTACGATGCCATGATCCTGGCCCATCACGGCAGCCTGACAGTAGGTGAAACGCTGTGGGAGGCCTACCTGCGACTCGAGAAGGTGGAGCACACGGCACAGATCACACTGGCAGCACATCAATTGGGCCAGGTTAAGACCCTTTCGCCGCAGGAAGTAGAAAAACTGGCCGAGAAACGGCGCGAGCTCCTGCAACGACAGGGCCGCGACGTCTGCGAGGGGTGCACAGTGTGTGTCTTGGGAGATGATTACGCGCTGCCGGTCAGCGCAGAGGACGAGACCTTCCTGGTGCAGAACATCGCCCAGGCTGTGATGAGAAATCTTGAAGGAGAAATGGAAAAACGATGAAGGGCTTGATTCTGAGCGGCGGAAAAGGAACCCGACTATACCCCATTACCTACACCAGCGCCAAACAACTGGTACCGGTGGCCAACAAGCCGGTGCTCTACCGCGTCATCGAGGCGATCCGGGATGCGGGCATCGATGATATTGGAATCGTGGTGGGTGACACCGCCGCGGAGATCAGGGAGGCTGTGGGCACCGGGCGCCGTTGGGGTGTCAAGATCACCTATATTCAGCAGGATGCTCCCCTTGGCCTGGCCCACGCGGTCAAGGTCAGCCGCGATTTCCTCGGTGACGAGCGGTTCGTCATGTTCCTTGGCGACAACGTGATCGAGGGAGGCATCTCGGGACTGATCAGGGAGTTCAGGGACAGCGACTACGACTGCCAGATCGTGCTGACACCGGTGGACAATCCCTCGCGCTATGGCGTGGCAGAACTGGATCCCGAAACACGCCGGGTCATCCGCCTGGTGGAAAAACCACGCAACCCGCCGAGCAACCTGATCCTGGTCGGTATCTACATGTTCAATGAGCATGTGTGGGAGGCAGTGAACGCCATCAAACCATCGTGGCGCGGCGAGCTGGAGATCACCGACGCCATCCAGTACCTGGTAGACAAAGAGTATAACGTGCATCCCTATGTGCACCGTGGATGGTGGATCGATACCGGCGAACCGGGCGAGATGCTGGAGGCGAATGACCTGGTGCTGGACGAAATCGAGCACAAGATTGAAGGCTATATCGATCGCGATTCGCAGGTGAACGGCAAGGTGACCATCGGCAAGGGCGCTGAGGTCATCAATAGCCGCATACGCGGTCCGGCCATCATTGGGGAGGATACGCGGCTGGTGAACGCGTACGTAGGGCCGTTTACCTCCATCTACCATGATGTGCTGATAGAAGGCAGCGAGATCGAGCACAGCATCGTGCTGGAGTATAGCCAGATCGTCGATATCCCATACCGCATCGAGGACAGCCTTATTGGACGACACTCGATCATCACACGCTCGCCCATCAAGCCGAAGGCACTCAAGATGACGCTGGGTGACCATAGCAACGTGGGCATTTTATGAGGAATCTGGGCTGCAGGCTCGTGGCCCGGGCAATAGCAGCGGTATCTATCGGATCTCAGATCCAAGATCTTGCAGAAAAGGAGGTGCGACCATGGGCTCTGTGAAGAAATGGCGCGCGAAAAAGGCGTCGAAGCACAAACACCGCAGGATGCTCAAAAAGACACGCTGGCAGCGACGAAAGTAATCCCCTAGCGTTGGCTAGCGGACACCTGTCGGATACAGGATGCCGGGGGGCGATAGCCTGCCATAGGCAGAAACTAGCGCCATCCGGCATCCTTGGCCAGCCTGACTTGAGGTGCAACGAATGAAAACCAGCTTGATCTATCCCGGCATTGCCGGGTACGGATTCAATAGCCTGGGCAAGGGCATGGAAGCAGGGTGGGTCAGCCACGGGCTGGCGCACCTCTCGAGTGCTGCCAAGGCCCAGGGCTTTGAGATAGACCTGATCGACCTGCGGGCGCTCTCCGGTTGGGACGAGTTCCGCGAGGAACTACACCGCCGCCAGCCAGACGTGACGGCGTTTACCATGATGAGCGTGGACTATAATCCGGCCATTGAGGCTGCACGCATCGTAAAAGAGGAGTTGCCCGAGGCCGTCACCGTGGTTGGGGGACCGCATCCCACCATCATGGTAGACGAGGTGTCCGAGATCCCCACCTTTGACTATATCATCACCCGTGAGGGAGAGGTCACCTTTCCGTGGCTGCTGGGTGAGCTGCGGGATGGGCGCCGCCCCGAGAGCCGCATCCTGGACGGCGAGATGCCTGACCTGGACGCCTTGCCCTTCCCCGACCGGGACCTCTTCCTGGACGAGTGGCGCAAGTACGGGTACACGCTTGACTCGCCCGAGGTACCCTTTGTGCCCGACCTGCCGGCGCCGTTCCTGACCATCATCGCCGGGCGNGGCTGCAAGTACAACTGCAATTTCTGCCAGCCGGCGGAGCGCCTCATCTTTGGNCGAGGAGTCCGCAAGCGGAGCCCGGCCAATATCGTGGNAGAGCTAAAGCTGCTGCGCGAGCGCTACAACTTTGCCAGNTTTATGTTCCACGACGACTGCCTGACCGAGAACCGCAAGTGGGTGTTAGAGTTCTGCGATCTGTACGAGGCCGGGGGATTTACCCANCCCTTCTTCTGCCAAAGCCGGGCCGACATCATCGCCCAAAACGAGGATATGGTGAAGCGGATGGCCGAAGTAGGCCTAAAGGGCTACTTTATCGGGTTTGAGAGCGGCAACGACCGCGTGCTCAAATTCCTGCGCAAAGGCACCACCCGCGAGAAGAACCTGGCTGCCGCCCGTGTTTGCAGGAAGCACGATATCAAGATCTGGGCAAACTATATGCTGGGACTGCCCACCGAGACCAAAGAAGAAGTCATGGACACAGTCTCGATGCTCAAAGAGATCGATCCCGATTGGTACAGCCCGGCATTCTACACACCCCATCCCGGAAGCGACCTTTACGACTACTGCATAGAGAACGACCTGAGCCTGATCACCAGCCACGACCAGTACCGCCGCAACCCTTGGGACATCAAGGTAAAAGGCCAGGACCCCGAGTTCCTGCAGTGGGCGCTGGAGGAGAGCCAGCGACGCAAACCGTTCAACGCTGCCCGGCGCAAGGCAGCCTACCTGTGGGGCCGCTACGCCCGGCCCGACAAGGTGGTGCGGCGGCTGCGGCGGATGGTAGGTTTGGCATCCTAAACCACGACAGCACGGGACCTTTCGAGACTGAGGAGAGACTGTGGTATGAAGAACCTGTTGATCACTGGCGGGGCCGGCTTTATCGGCTCCAATTTCGTCCGCTACATGCTGGAGAAATACCCTGACTATCGCGTCGTCGTCTTGGACAAGCTGACCTACGCCGGCAACCTGGACAACCTGAAGGACCTAGAGGACCGCTTTGCCGGACGCTATGCCTTTGTCCAGGGCGACATTGCCGACGCGGCGGCGGTCGACGCCGTCATGCAGGCCCACGAGATCGACACCATCGTAAACTTTGCCGCCGAGACCCACGTAGACCGCTCGCTTATGGAGCCCGACGCGTTCATCAAGACCGACGTGTACGGCACCTACGTGCTGCTGGAGGCGGCGCGCAAGTTCGACGTCGAGCGCTACCACCAGGTGTCCACCGACGAGGTTTACGGGGACATCCCAGAGGGTCACTCGTCCCTGGAGACCGATCCTCTGCACGCCCGCAGCCCCTACTCGGCGAGCAAGGCCGGCGGCGACCTGCTGTGTTTGTCCTACCACAACAGCTTTGGGACGCCAGTCACGCTGACCCGGGGCTCGAACAACATCGGCCCCTACCAGTACCCGGAGAAGGTGGTGCCTCTGTTCGTGACCAACGCCATCGACGACCAGCCATTGCCGCTATACGGCGATGGCCGCCAGATGCGCGACTACCAATATGTGTTGGACCACTGCGAGGGCATCGACGTGGTGCTGCATCGTGGGCAGTTGGGCGAGGTGTACAACCTGGGCACAGGTGTGGAGACGGAGAATCTCATCCTGGCCCATGCCATCCTCGACCACCTGGGCAAGCCTCACAGCCTGATCCGGCACGTGACCGACCGCCCGGGACACGACCGGCGCTACTCGCTCAACGTCGACAAGATAGGCACCCTGGGCTGGGAGAGCAGCCACACCTTTGAGCAGGCCATCGAAAAGACGGTCCGCTGGTATGCCGATAACGAGTGGTGGTGGCGCAAGATCAAGAGCGGCGAGTACATGGACTACTACAAGCGCTGGTACGGCGAGCGGTTGGCGGATGCAGAATAGTAGGACTGGCTAGAGTGTAAAACGGCCCTGCAAGTAGACGCAGGGCCGTTTTCGATCTGAGTGCAGAACAGAGCTCAGGGTACCATGATCTGGTACAGAGCGCGATAGGCCTCGTTGACGCTGAGCAGTTCCTCTTTCCAACCACCGACGGCATAGATATACGGGTTGACAAAGGCGACGCCCAAGCCGCGCCACTGGCCTGTGATCGGCGTCTCGACTGTGTTCCAGGCATCCACACGCGGGTCGTATCGCTCATTGAAAGCCATGTAGCCGTCCATGCCGCCGCCGATGACGTATAGGTGCTCCCGTACGGTCACGACTGCCAGGCCGCCCCGCGGCAGGGTCATCGGTGGCAGTGAGGTCCAGGTATCTGTTGCCGGATCGTAGGCGTCCAGTGTGTTAAACTCGCTGACATCGTCGTAGCCGCCCACAACGTAAATACGCTCTCTGATGGCTGCCGCGCCCAAAAAGCCCCGCGCCGTCCCCATGGGCTGCAGCGTCTCCCACTGATCGGCGGCGGGATCGTAGCGGTAGACCGAGTCCACGTATCCCTGCCCGTTCAACCCGCCAAATAGGTAGATCTGATCGTCAAAGCGGGCCAACCCGTACGCGCCCAGCGGTTCCGGCATGGGAGCACCGACCTGCCATGTATCCTCGAGCGGATCGTAGATCTCCAATATATCCCGGGGTTGGCGCTCGTCGTCAATGCCACCCGGCACATAGATCTTGCCATCCACCTCGACCGCGGATACAAAGCCAACCGGCGTTGGCTTGGAGCGACGAACCATCCACGTGTCCGCCTCGGGATCGTAGACCTCGACTTTGGCTGTCACGCCGTCGCTGCTCACCCCGCTGATGGCATAGACCAGGCCCTCATGAGCGGCCACCGCGAGGCCCGTGCGCGGGGTGGGCATGTGAGATCGGGTATCCCAGCGGCTGGTGGCAGCGTCGATGGGCACCGTGGGGAAAACGCCGCTAATTGGGTCAGTGTCGGCGCCATCGCCGCCACCCTGGAGCACCTGCGGCAGGAAAAAGGCCGTCAGGGACAAGAGGGTAGCCACCACGAGGGCAATGCGCTTTGCCAACGAGACACGGGGCCACCGTTCCGGCCGGGCCAAGTCCGACAGCAGAGGCTTCTCTTCCTCGTCGGCTTGCTCTGTCTCCTCTTCCGCAGGGGCAACCTCAACCCAGCCCTGGCGCACGGCGACCATGGTCGCCTCCGTCCGCGATGCTACGCCGAGCTTGGCGTAGATGTTCCGGAGGTGAACCTTGACTGTATTGACGCTGATGACTAGTTCCCGGGCGATCTGTTGGTTGGTGGCTCCTGTGGCTAGCAACCGCACGAGCTCCATTTCGCGATCGCTCAAGGGGGTCAGTTCTTCTGACACAGTTTACTCCATCTTGTGGCCCACCTATTATCGCACAAAAAGGGCTGGAGGGCAAATTTCCAAAACGCCGGCTTTGCTCTCACCTCGCGTGCTGCTGGCCGATCACGATGAGCGGTAATTCATCACCAGCAGCTCGGGAATGGGGCCGCGCGCGTCCCCCTTGCTGCTGATGGCGCGGCTGGCCTGCACCTCGATCTGCTCGTAGCCCCCGTATATCTCGCGGATGAATGGCGTGCCAGAGTTGCTGAGCATGACGTGGCAGCCTCGACGATCCAGCTCGCGGAATAGATCTGCCAGGCGCCGCTGATCCGCTGCCCCGAAATCGTCCGACGTGTAGCTCGTAAAGTTGGCCGTGCTGGACAGGGGGTCATAAGGCGGGTCGAGATAGACGAAATCGCCTGCCGCGGCGGTCTCAAGGCAACGGGTGAAATCGCCCGTAAGCGGCACAACTCCTTGCAGCGCGCGGCTGACCGCGCGCAGGTTATCGGCCGCGCAGATGGTAGGATTGCGATGGCGACCAAAGGGCACGTTGAACTCGCCGCGCCTGTTCACCCGGTACAGACCGTTGTAGCAGGTACGATTGAGGTAGAGAAAGCGCGCGGCACGCTCGATGCCATCCCGCCGGGCATAGTCGGACGAGCGATCCCAGGCACGCACCGCGTAAAAGTACTCCTTGTCGTGCTTGTGCGACTCGTGTCGTCGCAGTTCGGCGATGAGATCCTCGACGTCGTTCTGGATCGTGCGATAGCAGTTGATCAGTTCATCGAGGCTGTCAATGAGCAGGCTCTTCTGGTCCGCCAACTGGCCCTGTCTGAAGAGGTGGAAGAAGACAGCGCCCCCACCGACAAAGGGCTCGATATAGCGCCGGAAGCTGCCAGGGAAGAACGGCCCCAATTGGGATAGAAGCTGGGCCTTGCCGCCGGCCCACTTGACAAAGGGGTAGGGACCTGTCCCTTTCCTCATGCGCAGTCCTTCTGTTCTCCACTAACGTCACGGCTCCAGGGTGCGGAGACTCGCGTTCTCGATCGTATCTACGATTTCCGGCATCCATTCTAACACGTTGTCACCACACGGACAAGGCCCAGTGCCCGTTCTGGCAGGACACCACCAAACTATAGCTCCGGCCGGGCCACAGCCCGGCGGAGAGGCAGTCGGCGCGTGCGCCGACTGCACGCCTTGCTCATGCCGAGCAGGAGGAGAGGCTGTTCTCGGAGTTTCGGGGAGTCCCCTTCTTTTGCAGGTTATGGCGGTTGAATTTGGCAAGCCCCTACCCACTCTGGGCCACTGTTCGTGAGGTAGACGGGGCCAGCAACGTCTAACAAATCTCTAATACTCCTCCAACGTTGATCTAACACAGATTGGATAGAGTAAAGTCAGAAGAATGAACCTTTGCCTACCTAAAGGAGGTATTGAAATGGCAAGCCTAGTACGTTGGGAACCGTTCCGTGATATGATGACATTGCGCGACGCGATGGATCGCATGGTAGAAGAAGGCCTTGTGCGAGCACCTTCGCCCTTTGCCGCCTGGGGTCCAGGGGGCATGGCCGTAGACATGTACGAGACCGATGACAGTGTGGTGGTCAAGACTGCCATCCCCGGTGTGACTGCTGACGAGATCGAAGTATCCGTTACCGGTGACACCCTGACAGTGAAAGCCGAGACCAAGGAAGACAGCGAGATCAAGCGCGAGAGCTTTTTGCGGCGAGAGCGTCGATTTGGCTCCTGCTGTCGCTCTGTGACCCTGCCCGGTGGCCTGGAAGCAGACAAGGCTGAGGCCGATTACACCGACGGCATCCTGACGCTTACCTTCCCCAAGGCGGAAGAGACCAAGCCGAAGAGCATCAAGGTCACAACCAAGTAAGCTGTTGGAGGAGCCTTGCAGGAGGAAAGAATTGGATCCAGACGCCAGCAGGGCCCTTGCACGAGCGAGACAGGAGGATATGAGCTATGGTACGTAGAGTGAGTTGGAATCCGGTGACAGACCTGGTCACCATGCAGCAGGCCATGGAGCGCCTTTTCGATGAAGCGCGGACAAGCCGGGGCGACGAATGGCGCCAGGGCGAGCGTGTGGCCCTGTTGCCAGTGGACGTGTATTCGACCGCCAATGAACTGGTCATCAAGGCCACAGTAGCCGGCGTCGAGCCCGAGGACGTTGAGATCACGATCGAGGGCGACAAGCTGAGTATACAGGGGGAGACGAGCGCTCCCCTGGAGAACGTGGACTATCACATCCAGGAGCGACGCTCCGGGCCCTTTGGCCGGACGCTGACCCTGAACGTCCCCGTCGAGGCGGATAATGCCGAGGCGACCTTCAAGAATGGGGAGCTGACGTTGATTATCCCCAAGGCCCAAGAAGTCCGGCCCAAGGTGATCAAGGTCAAGAGCAAGTAAAGCCATAGGTATAGAGCTCCAAAGGGGTCTGAGGATTCTGAACGGCAGAGCATCCCGTCAGAGCCTTCAGACCCCTCTTTTCTTTCTAGTACTGACCGCCGTCGATCAGCAGATCCTCCCCGCCCACAACGTGAAAGTCCCGATTGACGGCAGGGCCGGGATGCACCGAAGGCCAGTAGCCGGCCTGGGGGCCCTGCGGGAAGGCCTGCGGCGCACCGCCCTGGATTACGACCACGGGTGGACTGGCCTGTTGCCTTGACCGCGATTCCATCTCACCCTGATGCTGCCTGTCGCGCCGGGTAAAGACCACAAGCAGCAGAATCGAGGTGGGGATGGCTGCTGCCACACCGCATACGACGCCGACAACCACCGCCATGGCCTCGGCGCTCATCTTTTTTCCTACGACCACTACTAGCGTGATGGCAAAGACCAATCCCACCAAGAGCAGGACCTGCTTCAGGCCCAGGCCCGGGCCCTCCATCCCATCATCCAAGCCCCGTTCGCCACGCATCAGCAATCCCCTTTAACGCACAGCGCGGCATCACTCTGCGCCTCTGTGATATTCTGATTCTTGCTACATATGGACAATCCGCTGCTCATTCCCGCCCTCCTTCACTTGATCCTCTCAATCCGCTCTCTGAGACGCCCTGCAAGACCTGCCAACCTGCTGCTGTCATCGGTGCCAGTGGCATCCAACAGCAGCGGCCTGGAGCCCGAGCGGAGCTTGCTCACCAAGTCGCGGACGTCACCCTCGCTGGCATAGGCCGCCTGCATCCGCGTCACCCGCCCCTTAGCAACCACCAGGAAATCCCCCTGTCCCAACAGCCGCTCCGCTCCCGTGCCCCCTATCCCCGTCGCTACCTTGGCATCCTCCGGACTGGCCACACTGCCCACGATCCGCACCGGAAAGTTGCTCTTGATCAGGCTGCCGATCACCGTCGCCGTGGGCTTTTGCGTGCACGCCACCAGGTGTATGCCCGCCTCGCGCCCGCGCTGTGTCAGCCGCGTCAGCGCCTGCTCCATCTCGCGCCCGCCGACCTGCACCAGGTCCGCCATCTCGTCCAGGGCCACCACCAGCCGCGGCTCTGCCCGCCTCTCCGCGTCCCGCCGTTCCATCTCCGCCACCAACCGCTGCAGCAACGGCAGCGCCTCATCCACCCGCGTCACCACCGGCACCAGCAGGTGCGGCAAGCCCTCGAACGGCATAAAGCCCCGCCCCTTCGGATCGATCAGCACCACCTGCAGCGTCCGCTGGCTGTTGTTCAGTACCAAAGAAGCTACCATCGTTCTCGCCAATGCTGTCTTTCCCGATCCGGTCGTGCCCGCGATCAGCACGTGGGCCACATTTGGGCTGGGCAGCCGCACCAGCAAGGGCACGCCCTCCTGATCGAGGCCAAGCACCGCCGTGTGGGACGGCATCGTCATCTCTCCAGCGGAGTCGCTTGCTGCCAGACGCCGGCACAGGGGCAACAGCGGCACCACCTGACCTTTCTTACGCGGGACTTCGATCTCCATCTGGTCCTGGTGGCGCTGCACGCGGCAGGATGGGGCACCCAGGCTGAGCGCGATCTCCTCCGACAGGTTGGCGACCTTGCGTACCTTGACGCCCAGGGGAGTGGCCACTTGAAAGCGCACCAGCCGGGGTGTGACGATGCCACCGGTGACCCGGGCGGGCACCTTGTGGCTGGCGAGTACCATCTCGATCCGATCGGCCTGAAAGTGCAATACGCGACTCATCAGCTAGCCTCCCCTTGTGCACTGGACATTGAACCTGGCGGAACGTGAACGAGAGTGAAGTGTATTGGCATACCACTTGATCGCAGCAACCCCAAGCAGCCAGACGTTGCCTTGTTGAGCCCAAATAGAACGTATGTTCTATTACTCTTCGACCATTGTATCCGAAGAGGCGACGGTTGTCAAGTCCGAATCTGTGCGCGTAATAGCTGAACCCAGGCCGCATGCTTGCCTTACCCAAAGATTGCCAGAATTGCCAGCTTTGGGGAGTGTGGTATACTAACCTATGCCCGGACGGGCCAGCGCTGCGTACGAGTCCCTCAAGGTCGCTGGTGCCCCTCTGATGTTGTCTATCACGCCACCAGTGTCCTTGCGAGTCTGGAGGATAGATATGAAGAGAAGGCTGTTTCACTTGCCAACCATCCTGGTGATTGTGAGCCTGGTCATCGGGGCGTGCGGTCCCGACCCAGAGCCCACCAGGACCCCCGTACCCACTGATGCAACCCCGGAGATTGCCAGCACAGAGTCCACGGCGGAGGAGTCTCCAACGGCGACAGTGGAAGCATCGACGTTGGAGGGCGCCGTCACGCTGTGGCACCCCTGGGAAGAGGACGAATCGGAATCTCTGGACGAGGTCGTCGCCGCCTTTCAAGTGAGGAACCCGGACGTTGATGTCGAGGTACTGTACGTCCCTCTGGACGACCTGCGTGAGGAGTACGAGATCGCTGCCGCTGCTGGCAGCGGTCCCACTGTCCTCATCGGCGCGGCCGATTGGGGTCCCGTCCTGTTCGACGCAGAATTGGTCAGCGATGTATCGGGCCTCGCCGACGCTGCGTTCCTGGCTTCTGTTAACCAGGCTGCATTGGGAGCGGTCAGGCACAGGGGCGCGCTGGTTGGCCTGCCGCAGACGATCAGGGGTGTGGTGATCTACCGCAATCAGGATATCATCGCCGAAGCGCCAAGCACCTTTGAGGAACTGGTCGCTGCTGCCCAGGCAGCCACCACTGGCGACGTCGTGGGCGCCAACCTGGAGCGCGGGTTCTTTTTCTCCGGTGCCCATCTGAACGGCGTTGGCGGGCTGCTGATGGATGAAGATGGCAACCCGCTCTTCAACGACGAGAAGGGCCTGGAGTGGCTCGACCTGCTCAATTCCTTCAGCGAAGCGGGTCCCACCGAGGACTATACCGACAATGATGCAGCGCGGTTCAGGGAAGGCAAGGCGGGCATCATCATCGACATCACCTGGAATGCGGCCAGTTTTGCTGAGGCCATCGGCGATGACAAGCTGGCAATCGACCCCTGGCCATTGCCGATGTCCGGGTACGTGCAGACAGAGAATATCTACCTGAATGCCAATGCAGAGGGCACTGACAGGGACGCCGCCTGGGCCTTCATAGAGTTTTTCCTTTCGCCCGAGGCGCAGGCGATCCTGGCCGACATCACCAAGGCCGGACACATCCCAGCCGCTATCGGTGTAGAGGTCGCCGATCCCGTGCTGGCCCAGGCTGCCAAAGCCCTCGCCGGCGGCACAACCTTCCCGGTCATCCCCGAGATGAGCGCCTACTGGGAGCCGATGGAGGCCTCTTTGCAGTCGGTCTTTGATGAGGGAGCCGACCCGGCCGCCGCCCTGAGCCAGGCCTACAACTCCATCGTCGCTGCCGTCGCAGAGGTCCGCGGCGAGACACCGCCGGAGGAGGTATCGGCCGGCAGGATCACGATATGGCACTCCTGGCAGGAGCAAGAAGTCGAGTCGCTGAATGAGGTCATTGCCGCCTTCCAGGACAGCAATCCTGATGCCCAGTTCGAGGTGCGGTACGTGCCCTTTGACGACCTTCGCGGCGAGTACGAAGCGGCTGCGGCCGGTGGTGGCGGCCCGAGCCTGCTGATTGGCGCCGCTGGCTGGGGCCCAGGCCTGTTCGACGCCGGGATGGTGGCTGACGTGCGGGGCTTTACGACCACGCCGTTCCTGGCTACCATCAGTGAGGTTGCCCTGGATGCGATCAAGTACAAGGGTGCGCTGGTCGGCCTGCCGGAGACAATCTGGGGAGTGGTGATGTTCCGCAACGAGGAGATCATTCCCTACGCGCCCGCCACCTTTGAGGAGTTGGTCACTGCCGCCCAGACAGCTACGCAGGAAGACATCGTGGGCGCCAACCTGGAGCGCGGGTTCTTCTTTTCGGGCGCCCACCTGGAAGGCATCGGCGGCGCAATGATGGATGCCAACGGCGACCCGCTGTTCAACGATGACAAGGGCGTGGAATGGCTCAACCTGCTCAGCTCCTTTGGCGATGCTGGTCCGACCGAGTACTATACCGACAACGACGTGAATCTGTTCAAAGCCAGCAAGGTTGGCATCATCATTGGCAGCACGCTGGATACCGCCGGTCTGGCCGAGGCTATCGGCGCGGACAAGCTGGTCATCGATCCGTGGCCCGCATTTGGCGAGGAGGGCCGCCTCTCTGGCTATGTGCAAGCCGAGAATATCTACCTCAACGCCAACGTGGCTG